>Ga0007874_1000124_pt1 | contig 10977 bp, 10 predicted proteins | sample CryBogCBH22May08_FD_55003 | JGI IMG/M metagenome (GOLD analysis project Ga0007874, IMG submission 55003) | Freshwater microbial communities from Crystal Bog, Wisconsin, USA - CBH22May08 | ecosystem: Environmental > Aquatic > Freshwater > Lake | place: Crystal Bog, Wisconsin, USA | collected... | reverse complement strand
CCTCAAAGGTTTGGGTTATAAAGATGAGGAGCTCAACCTCGCAGGGCTCACCAAAGAGAGTAACCGCGGTGGACTGATCGATCGATACCGCAACCGCTTGATCTGGCCGATTAGAGATATCTCCGGTGACATCGTCGGATTTGGTGCGCGCAAATTAGCGGGCGATGATAAAGATCAAGGCCCTAAATATTTAAATACCAGCGAGACTCCGATTTACAAGAAATCACAGATTCTCTATGGCCTCGATATGGCGAAGAAAGAGATCGCAAAGAAGCGCCAGGTTGTAATTGTTGAAGGCTACACCGATGTTATGGCGGCGCATTTAGCAGGAATTACCACTGCGGTAGCAACGTGCGGAACCGCATTTGGCGATGACCATATCCGCATCATTCGCAGACTTTTAATGGATGATGATGCTTTTCGCGGTGAGGTCATCTTCACCTTTGATGGTGATGCCGCGGGACAGAATGCAGCGCTCAAGGCTTTCGATGATGATCAGAAATTTGTGGCGCAGACCTTTGTTGCTGTTGAGCCATCGGGGATGGATCCTTGCGAACTTCGCCAATCTGGCGGAGATATTGCAGTACGTGATCTGATCGCTCGCCGCGTTCCACTCTTTGAATTTGCGATGCGCAGCGTAATCAAGCAATATGACGTGGCATCAGCAGAAGGGCGTGTCAACGCTCTCAATCAAGTGGCGCCTCTGGTGGGAAAGATCCGTGATGCCTCACTGCGCCCTGAGTACATTCGATTGGTTGCCGGCTGGCTTGGTATGGAGGTCGATACTGTTGCAGCTGCTGTAAAGCGCGTTGCTGGCAAGAGCAATACTCCGCTTCCCAACACTCCTGCAATGGCGATCAATCTATCTGATCCGCTTTTGATGTTAGAGCGCGAAGTTCTCAAGGCTAAATTGCAGGCACCCGAGTTGGCTCCGCAGTGGGTAGATATCGAGAGCAATGCATTTAGTTATGCGCCATATGCTGCGGTTCGTTCAAAGATCGATTCCTTACCAGAGATGAATATTGCCTCGCTCTTGGAGCGCACCGAGGATGAATCACTGCGGGCACTGATCACCGAACTCACGGTTGAACCAATAAGAACTGATGGCGAGGTATCTGAAAGATATGTAGCCAGCATCATTGCCAGGTTGCGAGAGGTGGCCTTGAGCCGCGATATCGCCGAGATTAAATCAACCTTGCAGCGGATCAACCCCGTAGAAGAGGGCGAGCGATATAACGAGATATTTGGAGCCCTGGTGGCAAAAGAGGCGCAGAGAAGGGCTCAAAAAGAGCTCGCGGTAGGGGATCTGTAGGAGCCCTGATTTAGCCAAATGGCCCGATCTTGCTAGGATTCCCTCTCTAGCGCCTAGCGGTCTAGATAGTCCCTGATAGCTCAATTGGCAGAGCAGCCGACTGTTAATCGGCAGGTTCTTGGTTCGAGTCCAAGTCAGGGAGCTCACTTTGTGTAGCTCCCGGTTTTTAAGGTTCGCTCGGTATGCTCGGGCTAGACCGAAGGGAAATAATGGCTCGTTACTCAATCCGTGACTCTTGGCGAACTCAATCCACTGGAACTCGAGTTCTCCGCCTCATGTTGGGCGCAACCTGGCTCTACGGAGGCCTCCAAAAGGCCTCAGACGCAAAATTCTTCGATAAGGCATCTCCTGGATATATCGGTGCCCAGATCACTGGATTTGTTCCGAACTCACCGATCGGCTTCATCCTCCGCCACATGATCGAACACGCCACTTTGGCAGGTTGGATGATCATGTTAGGCGAGCTAGCGATTGGTATCGCAGTTTTGACTGGAGTCGCCCTCCAAGCCGCGATTATCGCCGGCGCTGCCGTATCGACGATCCTCTGGCTCTCTGTTACCTGGCATGTCTATCCATATTTCCTAGGAAGCGATACCGCTTACCTTGCGATGTGGATCGCCCTCTTCTTCTTGGTTCGCAAAGAGGCTGGTCCTAAAGCGCGCAAAAATCCGATTCCTAACCTCAAAGATCGTCGTGAAGTAATGCAGATGATCGGTGTGGGTACAACGGCGGTGATCGCTGCGCTCGCTGCTGGAGGACTCAAGAAATCGATTCCAGTTCCAAAAACTGGAACCAAGATCGTTGCACTCTCTGCCTTTCCTATTGGATCCACCATGCAGTTCACCGCACCTGATGGGGGACCGGCCTATCTCTTTAGAACGAAGGTAGGCGTCTTTGCTTATTCTGCAATTTGTACTCACCAAGGATGCACTGTGAGTTATAACGCGGCAGATAAGGCGCTCGAGTGTCCATGTCATGGTGGTAGATTCGACCCTGCCAACGGCGGCGCGGTGCTGGGCGGTCCACCTCCTGCACCACTGGCTAAAATTAATGTCGCCATAGTTGGCGATTCGATTGTGACGGTCTAATACATGGCTATTTTCAAATTGCAGATTGCGCTTCCAGATCGCCCCGGTTCTCTCGGTGCGGTGGCCTCAGCTATTGGTTTTGCAGGTGGCGATATTCGCTCACTTGTGACAATTAAGAGCGAGAACGGAAAAGGAATCGACGACATAACTGTCGCTATTCCAGGTAGTGATCCAACCGATTTACTTGAAGTCCTTAACGCAATCGGTGGAGTTGAAGTCCGCTCTATTGAGCCTGCGACTTAACCGCATCACTAATCATCGTCTCTAAATCTCGGGTGGGTTCCCATCCGAGCAGAGACTTTGCTTTAGTAATCGACGCAACCAGCGTTGCTGGATCTCCAGCGCGACGTGGACTTTCAACTGCTGGAACGTGGCGACCCAATACCTTTGTGGCGACCGAAATAACTTCTCGCACCGAGTAACCACCACCGCTACCGAGGTTAACGATCTCGTGTACATGTGGCTTAAGCGCACCAAGCGCGAGAATGTGTGCTTCGATCAGATCAATCACGTGTACATAGTCGCGGATACAGGTGCCATCTTTGGTATCCCAGTCGGTACCGAAAATCTTGAGCGGATTCTCATCGGTGGCACGCAGAACCAGCGGAATTAAATGAGTTTCCGGGTTGTGACGCTCTGCCAACCAACCATTGCTGGATTGGTAGGCGCCAGCGACGTTGAAATAGCGAAGTGAGATCGCACTGATCCCTGCTGCGGTAATCATCTTGTCGATTGCTAACTTGGATGCTCCGTATGGATTTGTTGGCGAGGCGAAAGATTCTTCGGTGATCGGATTATCGATAGGTTGCCCATAAGTGGCTGCAGAGGATGAGAAGACGATCTTGTCGATTCCATGGATTGCCATCGCTTCTAGCAAGTTTTGGCTGCCATCGACATTGACGTGGTGATAAAGCTCAGGCTTCTCTACCGACTCACCTACTAGCGACTTACCTGCAAAGTGGATGACCGCTTCACACCCAGCAAGAGCGTTACGCAGAAGGTCTGCATCCAAGATGGAACCTTCGATAAAGGTGGCGCGAGGATCAACGGCATCTGCGTGTCCCATGGACAGGTCATCCAAGACGACTACCTCATAACCGCGATCTGCCAATATTGCTGTTGCGGTCGAACCGATGTATCCAGCGCCGCCAGTAACCAAGATTCTCGTCATGCAGCGAAGCCTACATTAAGGCTCTAATTTCGAATTTGCCCCGCGCATGAATCGACCGGAGTCGGCTTTGGCTTAGGACTTGGTGCAGGAGTTGGGGATGCTGGCTTTGTATTAATTGGAGTAGGGGTGGCTGATGGCGTAGGTGCAGGAGTCACAGTAAATACAACAGGGTATTGGGCAGCGGCCTCCGTGCCAGTGGGATCGGTGAAATTGATAGTTCCGACATAGTTACCGGCAGGCAAATTTGTAATCTTGATAAGCCATGAACCCGATGAATTTCTAATGATTGATTGCACTCCAGCACTCATAAGCGTTGAGGCAGGTTGATACGACACAGATCCAGTTACAACGGGAGTTGCGTTGGGCCTCACAACGCTGACATAAAAGAGCACAGGGTCCTTAGTGGTTCCAGAGGATTGCGCGCTGATTGACATCGCAGTTGGTTCGTTAAATGGCAGCATCTGACTGTTGTCGGGTTGCCATAAACCTTTCACAAGATTGAGGAAATCATTGTTGCTTCCATAGAAGACATTGAGATCGACGCGAGTGCCAGGAACTCCATATTTTCCGGCGATACCGCATGAGGTGTATTGCCAGATCTGCCATTGCGCCGTGCAATCTTGATTGGTCCAAGAATCTGCATAACAACCAACCTGCTTGGCGTTGGGTTGATTTGTGGTCACCGAGGGATCAACCGAGTAATGCGCTAACCAGAGTGGATATTGGCGCAGCGTTACTGATCGGGCCATCGCATTTTCAAGAAATTGTGGGTAGCTATAAACAAATGGTTTGCGATTGGTAGCTGCAGCAACCGCACCAAGCCAAGTAGTCGCCCACAGCGTCACATTTGCAGGTGAGGCATAGTGACTGCATCCCGTTGCGGTGAACAAAGTGCAGTTATTTTCTAGATCGAGCGCAACTGGCAGATCGTGAGTTCCATATCCTCCAAGTGAGGCAATACGCCAGATCACCTTCTGGGCCTGTGCCTTAGCATCTTTAATAATCGTTGCCTGATCACTTACATTTGGAAGATAGGCGTAGTAATAAAAAGAGGTGTAGAGGTTTGCTGCCTGCGCTGCCTTGCGATCAGGGATCATATATTTCACGGCCTGAGCATCGTAAGCATCTTCGGTATCTCCGCCTTTAATGATCACAAAGCGAATTCCAGCTGCATACATCTTCTTGAAATCAATCGTCGAATTGCCGGGGTGTTGGTAATAGCTGATATCCATTCCATGGATACGAGCTCCAGGTCCCAGGGCATCGATCTTGGTCGTTGTGAGTACCGGCGTGCTTGTCGTAGGCGCAGTTGATGGCGCAGCGGTATGCGGTACGGGCGCGTCGGGGGTAGGAATTGTGGTGAGTGAGGATGTGGTTGCGGAGGCTAGGTTGGAGACCATGGAAAGCGCCAACGCAAGCAGAATGATGCGCCGCTTCATACTTCGCGTACCTCAAGGGGTTGCCCAAAGACTTCCGCGATCTTTTCATGCAGCAAGGCTAGGTGGCGTGGATTCCTGGCCATCGAAAAATTGTGATCGCCGCTAAATTTTTGCGGATCTGCGAAATTGATGGTGATGACATTTGAATCGACAGATGCGATCCGCGCATCAAAGAATGCCAGCCACGCAATACGATCGACGTCGAGTACAGCATCTAGAACCTCGTTCCAGCGTGCTTTAACTAGATCGATCGTTAACTCGGACATGCCTTAAGGATAGAACAGTTACTTCTTAAGCCTTGCCATGTACGTCGTGGAGGTAACGTGAGCCGCGCAACGCGCTGAAGACCGCACCCACCAACGCCATTGCAAGTGCCATTGAGAAGACAATTACAAGGCCGTGATGGAAAGGTTGTGAGATTAAGTTAGGAAAGAAATGCTTTCCTGTGAGAGTGGACCACTGTGCATTCGTCACATGAGTAGCGGCCTGACTTCCCAGCAAACTCTGAAGTGGGTTGTATCCCAGGAATGATGCGAAGAGACTTCCTACCACTGGCAAATTGGCAATCTGATGTGCCTGCGCGGCAGATACTCCATTTGCTGTTAACCCGGCGTACATAGAACTTGGAAGCGCATGGCTAAGTCCAACGATCATGAGCGAGAAGAAGATTCCAATAGAGAGAACCATTCCGGAATTCATGAAGGCAGCTTGGATACCTGCAGCTGCTCCACGACTCTCCGCCGGAACACTGTTCATCACAGCAGTCGCATTAGGAGCCGAGAACATTCCACCACCAATGCCGTTAAGCAAGACGAGCAGTGCAAACCAGAGATAATGGAAATTGGTTGGTACAAGCAGCAGACCAACAAAGCTTCCACCGAACAACAACATTCCTACTGTGGAAAGTATGCGCGCGCCATGGCGATCGGAGATCCAGCCACTTACTGGACCCGCCAGCAGGAAGCCCATAGTGAGAGGCAAGAGGTAGATACCAGCCCAGAGCGGTGTCGCGTCATAGGCATAGCCATGAATAGGAAGCCAGATTCCTTGCAACCAGATGATCAACATGAATTGCAGACCACCACGTGCAGTAGCAGCTAACAAGCCTGCAGCTGATCCCATCGCAAAGGCCCGGATCTTAAATAGATGCAGGTTAAACATTGGGTGCTTAACTTTTACCTCGATCGTGAAGAAGGCGATCAAGAAGATAACGGCAAGCACAAAACAGACAATCACTTTCGGTGCAAACCACCCCATCGATGATGTGTGGTACGGCTGAATTCCATAGACCATGCCGACCAAGAGAGAGGTAAGGCCGAGTGCAAAGGTGAGGTTGCCCCACCAATCGATTGTGGCGTGAGCTCTCTTGCCGTTGTCCTTGAGACTGATGTAGCCCCAGACCGTTCCAAAGAACCCGAAGGGCACAGATACCCAGAAGACCAGGCGCCAATCACCGATGGATAGCAATCCACCCGCAATCAACCCGATAAAGGAGCCACCGATTGCAGCGACCTGGTTGATTCCAATAGCAAGACCGCGTTGTTCAACTGGGAATGCGTCGGCGATGATGGCTGAGGAGTTAGCAAACAACATTGCGCCGCCCACGCCTTGCACCAAGCGCCAAATAACGAGCCACAAGGCGCCTTTGCTTGCATGGTATGGATCAAGCGCCAGCAAGATCGAGGCGATTGAAAAGACCAAGAAACCTAGGTTGTAGATGCGTACACGCCCGAAGATATCTCCGATGCGACCCAGGCTGATGACGAGTACTGCTGTAACCAACATGTAGCCCTGTAGCAACCAGAGGAGATACCCCACATTGCCGGGGGAGAGCGGATTGATTCCTACTCCGCGAAAAATCGCGGGTAGTGAGATCAAGATAATAGAAGAGTTGATCGTCGCCATAAAAATACCAAGAGTTGTATTGGTAAGAGCGACCCACTTGTAACGAGGAGATATCGAATTTGTTGTTGAAGCTTCAATCACCATTGCACGATAGCACAAGGGAATTTCGAGGGCGGGGCTTGGAGCCTAAGAACTTCCGTGAACTACTTTTTGGCGCTCAACCACCAGGCGGCATACGGTGGGATCGGTACCAGTCCGTAGAAGCTCATCTCAGATTGTGAAATATGGTTATACATATTCTCTTCAAAGACGCCATAGCTATCTACGTAGTGGGTTGTCTCACTGAGATTGAATATTTCAACGAGATTGCCAGCAGCATGCACGCGTCGGAATATCAGCACGGCACCATTTGCCGCGGTCGATATCGAGGTTGGTGTTGCTGCGTGTAATGAGGCGAGTTCTTGCCGTGCACGCACGAGCGATTTGAATGCACCGAGGATCGTCCCTTCCGCACCTTTACCGTTACGCGCATTTTTAACCAGATCCCAATTCATGGCAGGGCGATGTATCCAACGATTGTCATCGGCCTTGGTTGGATCATCGAGGAAGCTGCGATCGTTGATCAGACCCAGTTCATCTCCCATGTAGAGCAGCGGTAGACCTCCGAATCCAAAGACAATTGCGTAGGAGGCGATCAACCTGGAAATCGCAAGCTCGAGTTCTGCCTTATCACCAGATTCGAGCGCCGCTTCCACTCCCGCCAAACTTGCGGCAGAACCCGATGTGCGACGATCACCGGTCTCGGCATTAGCTTGGAAATGCACTCCACGTGCAAATGAACCTACAAATTCATTTGCATAATAGTCTGCCAAGAAGGAACGGTGCGCTGGTCCCGAGATACCAATCGCAGCCGCATCTGCATCATCTATCGCCCAACCAATGTCGTCGTGGCACCGCAGATACGTTGCCCAGGCAGAGGTTGTTGGAATCGCAGCAAAATTATTCAGCGCATACGAAAGCAAACGCCCATCGCGTGCTGCCAGCGCCGACCAGATCTGCACCATGAGGCTATTGTGATACGCCAGATCCGAAACCTTGCCGGCATGCACTCCTTGACCTAAGTAATGCACCACATCGCGTGGTCCCACGATCGCCTCAGCTTTAAATATCAACGAAGGCGCCATGATGTGAGCCGCTGCTCGCAGCGCCTGGGTGATGGAGTGAACCTCTGGTTGGTTCTGGCAGTTGGTTCCCATGCGCTTCCAGATAAAGGCGATCGCATCTAAGCGCAGACAGTCAACACCTTGGTTAGCCAGGAAACCGATGACATCCACATACTCCATAAAGACGTTGGGATTGCTCCAGTTAACATCCCACTGCCACTCGTTGAATGTGGTCCAGACCCAGGCCTGCATTGCAGAATTGAAGGTGAAGTTGCCTGGCGCAAAGGTTGGGAAGATCTCTGGCAAGGATTTTTCGAGCTCATCGGGAACGGTGCGATCACTGTAAACGTAGAAGTAGTCTCGGTACTTGGCATCACCAGCTTGGGCCTTGACTGCCCATTCGTGCTCGGCGGCAACGTGATTGAGAACCAGATCTATGGTGAGCGAAATTCCGTTGTTATGAAGGTCTTCGGCCAATCGACTGAAATCTTCTAAAGTTCCCAGGTCGCTTCGAACCGAACGGTAATCCATCACGGCATAGCCACCGTCGTTATTTCCAGGGCGAGGAGTGAGCAGTGGCATCAAGTGCAGGTAGGTAACTCCAAGCTCCTTGAGGTAGTCGATCTTGGAGCGGACCCCAACTAGATTCTTGGCGAAGAGATCTGCATATGCGACGTAACCGATCGCGGTACTTTGTTGAAACCAATCGGGTTGCAAAGTGCACATCTGATCGCGATGGCGTAATTGCGGGATACGTTGGCGATGGACCCCTGTGATGATGCGAATTAGATCGGGGAACATTGCATCGACTGCATAGACCGCGCTCAAGCCATCGTATAAGTCCTGCGCGTAACGATCATAGCGATTTAGAAGCTCTTGGCGACTGACATCCTCTTTGAGTGCGAGTTCTAATTGAGTACGTCCGGCTGCAATAACTGCAGCAGCCCCGATAGAAGTCTCTTGTGACTTCTTAGAAGGGCGAAGTCTCATTGAGATGACCAACTTGCTATGCGTGCATGGATAAAGTCATCTTCATTGTTCCAATAAACAGCACAGGCTCTGTGATAACCATCAGCAATCGTGAGATTCAGATGATGGGCCCCATCTCCTCTTACTAACAAGATAGGGGAGAGTACTTTCTTATCCACAATCTTCTTGAGATCCCGCTTCACATGAAAATTACTGCGATCAAGAAGCGGTAGTCCAGATGCGCGGATTACATCTTTGGCTTTAACAAGTTCGATCGTGGCCGCTTTGAGGGAATCGACAATGCGGGCGATTTCATCGGCATCTGTAAGCAAAGAGAGGTAGGACTGTGCGGCGGGATAGTCATGGTCCTCTGGCTCAGTTCCCCAGATCACTTTTGGCATGCAGGAAGTATCTCCCGCACGAGGCAAAGAGGCAATAATGTGGACTCCTACCTCTGATCCAGAAAAGAGCCGTTGAAATGAAATTTAAGAATCTAGGTCGCTCGGGACTCTCAGTCAGCCAACTCTGCTTGGGAACAATGAACTTTGGCCCAGAGACGGATGAGGCCACATCGCATGCAATCATGGATGCGGCGCTCGGCTACGAGATTAATTTCTTCGATACCGCCAACAGATATGGCGGGATTGATAACTACGGTCGCACCGAAGAGATCATTGGTCGCTGGTTTGCCCAAGGTAGGGGACGCCGCGAGAAGGTAGTCCTAGCAACGAAGCTCTTCGGTCCAATGGATCCTTGGCCAAATCGCCGCGGGGTCTCTGCCCTCAACATTCGCCGCGCCTGCGATGCCAGCCTCAAGCGCCTGCAAACTGATTACATCGACCTCTACCAAATGCACCATATCGATCGCTCAACACCGTGGGAAGAAGTCTGGCAGGCGATGGATGTTCTGGTCACCCAAGGCAAGATTCTGTACGTCGGAAGTTCAAACTTCGGCGGATGGCATATCGCCCAAGCTCAAGAAGCCGCAAAGTCACGCCACTTCATGGGACTAGTGTCAGAGCAATCTATTTATAACTTAGTCACTCGCGATATCGAGCGAGAAGTAATTCCGGCGGCGCTTCATTATGGACTCGGAGTTATTCCATGGTCGCCATTGCACGGAGGATTGCTCGGTGGAATTTTGAAGAAGCAAGATTCAAAGCGACGCCTCGAAGGTCGCTCCAAGGAGTTCTTCGACGCAAAGCGTCCTCAAATCGAACGCTACGAAGCCTTCTGCGATTCCATCGGTCACGCTCCTGCTGACGTTGCTCTTGGTTGGTTGTTGGCACAACCTGCCGTTACCGCACCGATCATCGGACCACGCACGCAAGAACAACTCACCAATTCGCTTAAGGCTCTGGAGGTTAATTTAACCGAGGAACAACTCGCAAGGTTGAACGAGATCTTCCCTGGATACAAGACCGCGCCTGAGGACTACGCCTGGTAATAAGTGAGGCAAGTAGGACTTGAACCTACGACGACCGAATTATGAGTTCGGGGCTCTAACCAACTGAGCTATTGCCTCTTGTTCCAAATAAATTTGAATAACAAGTTGTGTATGCCGAGTCATATGACTCGAGCACCTGCGTATCTTATTGGGTATGAAATGCGAAGGACCCCACCATTTCTGGTGAGGCCCTTCGTGTTAATGGTTAATTAAGCAGGATTAACTGCGTCAGCCTGTGGGCCCTTTGGACCTTGTACGACTTCGAAAGTTACTGCTTGACCCTCTTCGAGAGACTTGTAGCCATTGCCTTGGATTGCTGAGTAGTGNACGAATACATCTTGTCCGCCGCCATCAACNGCAATGAAACCAAAACCCTTTTCAGAGTTGAACCACTTAACTGTGCCTGTTGCCATGTAGATATTTCCTTCGGTATGTGAGTGANGCTAAAGATTTCCTTAGCTTCGGTCTTCCTCTTTTACAGCGATACCGAATCCATGAAACGGGTACTGCCAAGCGTCCGACTGTTGTGAAGTGTAACTCAAA
>Ga0007874_1000116_pt1 | contig 11259 bp, 10 predicted proteins | sample CryBogCBH22May08_FD_55003 | JGI IMG/M metagenome (GOLD analysis project Ga0007874, IMG submission 55003) | Freshwater microbial communities from Crystal Bog, Wisconsin, USA - CBH22May08 | ecosystem: Environmental > Aquatic > Freshwater > Lake | place: Crystal Bog, Wisconsin, USA | collected... | reverse complement strand
CGTATTAAGCGGACTTCAGAGTGCCTTTAGGCAATACAGTAGTGATGGCGCCTTTTTGCATTTGCACTTCTGTGCCGGCAGCAATTTCTACGGTAACCACTTGGTCTTTTAATGCTGTTACTTTGCCCATGATGCCGCCAACAGTAACAACCTCGTCACCAACAGTTAAAGCCTCAAGCATGATTTTCGCTTCTTTGGTGCGTTTCATTTGTGGGCGAATCATGACAAAGTACATGAATGCAAGAAGGGCAGCTGGAAATGCCATAGTTGAAAGAAGCCCCTCAAGGCCACCTGGAGCCGCAGCTGGAGCCTGGGCAAAAGCGTTACTAATCCACATACAAAACCTCCATTAATTACCGATTAAAAACTGCTGAATTTTTCGACCTATCAACCTCAGGCCGTAACCCGCAATTCTAAACTGTGTGGGGTTTTGGAGGTGATTTACAGGGGGTTTTGCCTCCTGTAGGGCTATTAATCCTGCCCTGGCTCTACGCCACGTTGGCGATCCCGACGAAATTCCTCACGATAGGCGCTAAAGCGATCTTTGCTCAAGGCTTCTCTGACTTCTGCCATTAACTGCAGGTAATAGGAGAGGTTATGGATCGTGTTGAGCTGAGAGCCTAGGATTTCATTCGCCTTTTGGAGGTGATTTAAATAGGATCTCGTGAAGTTTTGGCAGGTATAGCAAGCGCAAGTAGGGTCTACGGGGCGGTCATCGTCTTTGTACCCCGCATTACGTAGCTTGAGGTCGCCAAAGCGAGTAAATAGCCAGCCGTTGCGGGCATTGCGGGTGGGCATGACGCAATCGAACATGTCGATGCCCATACTCACGCCAAGGATAAGGTCTTCTGGAGTACCTACGCCCATGAGGTAGTGGGGCAGGTGTTCTGGCAGTTTAGGGGCTGTAAAGCTCAGAATGCGCTCAAACTCAGGCTTAGGTTCGCCAACGGATAGGCCGCCGATAGCAATGCCATCAAAGCCCTGTTGGCTCACTGCCTCTAAGGAGAATTCACGTAAGTTCTCAAACATGCCGCCTTGCACGATACCAAAGAGACCATTACCCGTTTCCAGTTCACGAAAACGTTTAAGCGAACGCTCACCCCAGCGCAAAGAGAGTTCCAGAGATTGGCGTGCTGCTTTTTCAGTGGTGGGCTGACCCTTCACCTCATAAGGGGTGCATTCATCAAACTGCATCGCGATATCGCTATTGAGCACCGCTTGGATTTCCATGGAAACCTCTGGGGACATAAATAGCTTATCGCCGTTAATGGGCGATGCAAAGGTGACGCCTTCTTCGGAAATTTTTCGCAGAGCTCCCAAGCTAAAGACCTGAAAACCACCTGAGTCTGTCAGGATTGGTTTATCCCAGGCCATAAAGCGATGCAGGCCACCATGTTTCTTGATGACATCTAAACCTGGCCTGAGCCAAAGATGAAAGGTGTTGCCTAAAACGATTTGTGCCTTTGCCTCTTCAAGATCGCGTGGCGTCATCGCCTTTACTGTGCCGTAAGTGCCGACTGGCATGAAGATGGGCGTCTGCACACTGCCGTGCGGAAGATCCAGTTGACCTAGTCGTGCTGGGCTTGCGGAATCGCGCGCCAAAATATTGAAGTGAATAGGCTTGGTCATGAGTGTGTATTTTCGAGTCGACTTAAGAACATCGCATCACCATAACTGAAGAAGCGATATTTCTCTTGAATAGCATGTTGATAGGCGGCACGGATATTATCCATTCCCGCAAAAGCACTTACCAACATCAATAAGGTGGATTTTGGCAGATGAAAGTTAGTGAGCAGACAATCTACGGTTTTAAATTGAAATCCAGGGGTAATAAACAGGTTAGTTTCGCCACGGGTTTTCTGCGTTAGCGCTTGACTCTCCAAGGCTCGTAGGCTGGTTGTACCTACCGCAATGACTCTGCCACCTTTGCTATGGGTTTCCTCAATCACTAGCAGGGTTTCTTCGGGAATGGAAAACCACTCATGATGCATTTTGTGCTTACTTAAGTCTTCCTCGCGCACTGGCGTGAAGGTGCCGGCGCCAACGTGCAGGGTAACTGTCGCGCGTTGAATACCTAAGTCGCTCAGCTGCTTCAGAATCGCTTCATCAAAATGTAGTCCTGCAGTTGGTGCCGCTACTGCTCCAGGATTTTTTGCAAGAACTGTTTGATAGCGCTGGGCATCCTCACCATCTGGCTGGTGTTCGATATAGGGTGGTAGGGGTAGTTCACCAAAACGCTCTAACAGGGTAAAGACATTTTCTGGAAAGCGCACTTCATAAAACCGACCGTCNTAGCCAATCATTTCGACTGGGAAGGTTTCGCCCGCTTGGTTGTACACATGAACGATGGACCCAGTCTTGGGAACCTTGGAGGCTCTGATTTGTACCCAGGCCTGCTTGTCGCCGCTAATACGCTCAATTAGTAGCTCTACATTGCCACCNGTCTCTTTTTTGCCATGGAGTCTAGCGGGAATCACTTTGGTGTCATTAAAGACCAGCAAATCCCCGGGCTTAATAAGGTCAAGAATCGCCTTAAATTGCCGATCAATCAATTGGGCAGCCCCCAGCCCCGAAGGGCGCACCTCTAGGAGGCGGCTGTCGGTTCTATTCGCCAAGGGATGCTGGGCGATTAGATCAGGAGGGAGGTCGTAATTAAAGTCGGAGAGTTGCATAGCATTACCATCAGGTATTGGATTTTAACGATGACGACTAAGCGACCGCCAACAGCACTGGAAAAGATGGGTTTGAACAGCCCTATGGCCCTTGCTTTGCACCTGCCATCCCGTTATGAAGATGAAACTGAGTTATTTAGTATCGAGGATGCGCTCAGTCAAGGTCGATTTGCCTCCGTGCAAACCCAAGGTATCGTCATTCGCAATCAAGTCCTATTTAGACCCAGAAGGCAGTTATTAGTCACGATTGAAGATGACACTGCGGTATTACAACTCCGGTTTTTGAATTTCTACCCCAGTCAGCAAAAGCAAATGGCTGTTGGTGTTCATGTGCGGGTCCGGGGTGATGTGCGCGAGGGCTTCCAGGGCGCTGAGATGGTGCACCCGACAGTTCGTGCTGTTACACCGGATGCCCCATTACCCAGTAGCTTAACGCCGGTCTATCCGGCTAGTGCTGGTATTTCTCAAACTATTATTCGTAAGGCTGTAACTCAGGCATTGCGTGAGCCAAGCTTAAAAGAAAGTTTGGCGGAGTTTTTGCCTGCAAAGTTATTAGCCCAATTATTACCAAGTCATGATTGGCCGAATTTACAAGCCGCAATCACTTATCTTCATCAACCACCTGCCGATGCCGATACACGAGCCTTATTGGAACGGACTCATCCCGCATGGCGTCGCGTGCAGTTTGAAGAATTGTTGGCTCAACAAATTTCTTTGAAGCGTGCACATTCGATTCGTAGACAAAGACGTGCACCGAGTTTTGCAAAAACTCAATCTAAGACAGGTTCGAAGATAGAAGATGGTTTGCTAAAGGTATTACCTTTCAAATTAACAGGCGCACAAGAGCGCGTATGGGCTGAGATTGGCGGCGATCTCTCCAATACTTTTCCGATGAACCGCTTATTGCAGGGCGATGTTGGTAGTGGCAAAACGGTGGTGGCTGCTCTCGCAGCCGCTCGGGTTATGGATCATGGCTATCAAGCCGCAGTGATGGCCCCTACTGAAATATTGGCAGAGCAGCACTACCTCAAAATGAAGGAGTGGTTTGAGCCTTTGGGTATCAAGGTGGCTTGGTTGTCTGGCAGCCTGAAAGCAAAAGAAAAAAGACTGGCACAAGAAATCATTGAAAACGGTACAGCACAACTCATTATTGGTACGCATGCGCTGATTCAAGAATCGGTAAGTTTTTCCAAACTGGGACTGGCGGTGATTGATGAGCAACATCGTTTTGGTGTGAGACAGCGTTTAGAAATTCAGCAACGTGTTGGATCTGAATTGTTTTACTGCCATCAACTCATGATGTCAGCCACTCCTATTCCACGAACGCTAGCAATGACTTACTACGCTGACTTAGATGTGTCGGTAATTGATGAGTTGCCTCCAGGGCGTAAGCCCATCGTGACTAAAGTGGTGAAGGCTACCCGGCGTGACGAAGTGATTGGTGGTTTGCGAGATTGGTTGAGTAAAGGTTTGCAGGCCTATTGGGTATGCCCATTGATTGAAGAATCAGAAGTGCTCCAATTGCAAACGGCAGTAGAGAGTTTTGAACAGCTGACAACTGCTTTGCCCGACTTCAAGGTGGGTCTAGTGCATGGCCGCCTAAAGTCTGATGAGAAAGCAGCAGTGATGGCTGCTTTTAAAGCGAATGAGATTCAGCTTTTAGTAGCCACTACGGTCATTGAAGTCGGGGTGGATGTGCCGAATGCTGCATTGATGGTGATCGAGCATGCAGAGCGTTTTGGTTATGCACAGATTCATCAATTACGAGGACGGGTAGGTCGTGGCTCTGCTGACTCAGTATGCATTTTGATGTATGCCGAGCCACTTTCTATGGCGGCAAAAGAGCGTTTACAAACTTTACGAGAAACTTCTGACGGCTTTGTGATTGCGGAGCGTGACTTATCGCTACGGGGTCCAGGTGAGTTATTGGGGGCCAAGCAGTCTGGCGATGCCATGCTACGCTTTGTAGATTTGCAGCGTGATGCTTGGTTGATTGAGCTAGCCCAGCAGGTTGCTGAACGCTTATTGGTCGATCATGCTGATTTAGTAGAGCGCCATCTTGAACGCTGGCTCGGGTCTCGCACAGAATTTCTAAAGGCGTGATAATTAAACCATGACACTTACGGAACTTCGTTACATTGTTGCTGTTGCTCGCGAGCGCCACTTTGGGCGCGCAGCTGAGGCCTGTCACGTTTCTCAGCCGACCTTATCTGTAGCGATTAAAAAATTAGAAGAAGAGCTTGGCACACAGATCTTCGAGAGAACCAGTGCTGAAGTGGCGATGACTAGCTTGGGCGTACTGATTGTTGAGCAAGCGCAACGGGTTTTAGAAGAGGCTAATTCCTTAAAGCATTTAGCTAAGCATGGACAGGATCCTTTATCTGGCCCCATTCGTTTGGGTGCGATTTACACAATTGCCCCATATCTATTGCCCAGTTTGGTGAGGGTTGCACGTGAAGACATTCCAAATGCACCCTTATTTTTAGAAGAGAACTTCACCGTTCGTTTATTAGAAATGTTGCGTCAAGGTGTATTGGATTGCGCTGTCTTGGCTGACCCTTTCCCAAGCGCTGGTCTAGATGTAGTGGACTTGTATGAAGAACCCTTTTTGGTTGCAGTTCCTAAAGGACATGTGTGGGAGCAGCGTAAGTCGATTGCCCATCAAGAATTAAGAGAGCAAAACACCTTATTACTCGGTGCTGGGCATTGCTTCCGCGACCACGTTTTGGGTGTGTGTCCTGAGTTAAATCGTTTTGGTTCCGGATCTACGATTGGCGAGCAGCGTAGTTTCGAAGGTTCTTCTTTAGAAACGATTCGTCAAATGGTAGCGGGTGGCATTGGTATCTCAGTCCTCCCTAGAACCTCAGTGCTCGATCCAAAAACCCATGAGGGGTTGATTCGTTATATTCCTTTAGATCAACCTGTGCCAACCCGCAAGGTGTGTTTGGTATGGCGCAAGAGCTACCCTCGCGCTGAAGTGATGCAAAAGCTTGCTCAGATTATTCGCAAATGTGATTTGCCAGGAGTGAGCTTTATTTAATGCGGCATCCCGTCATTACCCGTCTTGTTGCGTACGGCTATCTGATTCGTCTCGATAAGCCGATTGGTACATTACTGCTTCTGTGGCCTACTTGGTGGGCATTGTGGCTGGCAAGCGGCGGCTTTCCCGAGTGGAACATCCTCATCATTTTCACTGTTGGCACTTTCCTGATGCGAAGTGCTGGCTGCGCTGTCAATGATTATGCGGACCGAGATTTCGATCGTCACGTGCAAAGAACGCAAGGGCGTCCAGTGACAAGTGGCAGGATCTCTGGCAAAGAAGCGCTCGGAGTAGCAAGCGTCTTGGCACTGTTGGCTTTTTTGCTGATTCAGCCACTGAATGCTTTTACTAAAGCACTCTCGGTCTTTGCTTTGGTAGTCGCCATTGTTTATCCATTTACCAAACGATTCTTCGCCATCCCTCAAGCCATTCTTGGGATTGCATTTGGTTTTGGTATTCCAATGGCTTATGCGGCTGTGCTGGATTTCATTCCACCAGAGGCATGGATTCTGTTTGTAGGTAATATTTTCTGGGCGATTGCCTATGACACTGCCTATGCCATGGTTGATCGAGATGACGATATTCGTTTAGGTTTAAAAACATCCGCAATCACCTTTGGCAGCTTTGATGTTTTAGCAATTGGAGTTTGCTACGGCGTGTTACTTCTGAGTCAAATCTGGGTAGCGCAGCTCGCTCACCTGAGCGCTTATTTTTGGTTGGGCTGGTTAGGTGCTTTGGCATGCGCCATCTATCACCTCAAATTAGTTTTGACTCGTGGCAGGGCTGAGTGCTTTAAGGCGTTTCGTCACAACAACTGGTTGGGTGGATTCCTCTTTTTTGGAATCGTCCTAGGTCTAGCGCTGAATTAGCTTTTACCTAGTTCATCGCCCATCGCTTTGCCACGCTGACTTGCGGCATCAATGGCTTTTTCCAGAATGTCATGCCAACCATGTTGTTTCATAACTTCAAGTGCAGCAGCAGTCGTTCCACCTTTGGATGTCACGCGTTCGCGTAATACGCCAGCATGCTCATCCGAGTTATGTGCCAGCTGTGTTGCACCTTCAAGCGTTGCATAAGCAAGCTGACGTGCAGTAGTAGCATCTAAGCCTAACTTTTCACCAGCGGATTGCATAGCCTCTAAAAAGGCAAAGACGTAAGCCGGGCCACTACCTGAAACTGCAGTGACAGCATCCATCAATTTTTCTTCAGCCACCCAAACTGCTTGGCCAACGGCATGGCAAATAGTTTCTGCGAGTACGCGATCATCTTGATTCACAGCAGCATCTGCAAACAGACCCGTAATCCCTTTGCCAATCAGGGCGGGGGTGTTCGGCATCGCACGCACGCAACGCGCATGATCAAGCCAGCGACTCATATCCTTAAGACGAATTCCAGCAGCAATACTCAGAATCAGTGGGCCTGGTGCTGTCGCATGTTTTAGTTTGGCACTCAATCCTTTAGCAACCACATTAAAGTCTTGGGGCTTGATAGCCATGACCACAGCATTGTTCTTGGTGAAGTCAAAAGCAATTTGATCTAATGCGCCAATTACTTGAATACCAAAATCGCGATGTAAACCAATGGCGGTCTCGGCATTGGCCTCCACCACGGTAAGTTGATTGGCTTCAAAGCCGTTAGCTAAAAGACCGCTAATTAAAGCTCGACCCATATTGCCACCACCAATAAAGGTGATGCGGGTATTTTGATTTAACTGTTTTGTGCTCATACGCTTATCTTATCGCGCTTCCCAAATATGGCCGTTCCTACTCGAACCATGGTGCTACCCTCGGCAATCGCCGACTCCATGTCATCTGACATGCCCATCGATAGAGTGTCAAAAAATTCATAACCGATATCGTTCAGATGCTTTGCTTTGATCTGATTAAAACATTCCCGCACGGTAGCAAAAGCCTGGCGCTGTGAAGAAGGGTTTGGGCTTGGCGCTGGAATGGCCATCAACCCCCTGAGGGTGAGGTGGGGGAGTTTGGCAATCGCGCTGCATAATTCCTCAGCCTCATTCAGAGGAATACCACTCTTGCTATCTTCCTCGCTGACATTGACTTGTATGCACACTTGTAGATCCGCAACATCAGGGAACTCGCCACGTTGAGCAGAAAGTCGTTCTGCAATTTTAAGGCGGTCAACGCTATGAACCCAGTCAAAGTGTTCTGCCACTTCTTTAGTCTTGTTACTCTGAAGCGGCCCAATGAAATGCCAAACAAGCCACGGGCGGAGCTTGGCAAGCAAGGTAATCTTTTCAACTGCCTCTTGGACATAGTTTTCACCAAAAGCAGTTTGTCCTGCGTGCATCGCTTCTTCAATGTCTTGCGCAGGGAAGGTTTTACTGACGGCAAGTAACTCAATCTCTTCGGGCTCACGCTTGCTCGCTTGGGCAGCTAACTCAAGACGCTGTTTCACCCGCATTAAGTTATTGGTAATCTGACTCATTGAGTGGCTGAATTTTTCTGGGTAATGAGTTTGTCAACGATCTCAATCCAATGCAAAACCGGCGTGTCATCCTGTTGCAAGTGTGTAATGCAGCCAATATTTCCAGAAACAATCGTTTCAGCGCCAGACTCTTCACAAGCAGTTTGCAAATGGGCTAATTTGTTTTTGCGGAGTTGCTCAGATAATGCAGGTTGGGTAACCGAGTAAGTGCCTGCAGAGCCGCAACAGAGATGGCTATCGGCACAGAGATTAACGCCAACACCAATGCTGCCCAATAAGCCCTCAACCTTGCCACGAATTTGCTGACCGTGTTGCAAAGTGCATGGTGGGTGATACACCACCCCTGGCTTGGGATCTGTGCCGATGAGACTTATCAATTCACTTTGGAGTGTGGGAAGTATTTCTGCAATATCTTTAGTTAATTCGGAAATTTTCTTTGCCTTGATCGAATAGCTTGGATCATGGGTAAAGAGATGGCCATAGTCTTTCACCATCACGCCACAACCAGATGCCGTCATCACAATTGCTTCTACACCTTGCTCAATCAGGGGCCACCAAGCATCAATNTTTTGCTTGGCNTTCTGAAGACCACCATTTTGATCATTCAGGTGGTAGCGTAAAGCGCCACAACAAGTTGCATTGGGTGCACTAATTAACTGAATTTTGAGTGCATCCAGGACGCGCGCAGTTGCAGAGTTGATGTTGGGAAGCATGCCAGGTTGTACGCAACCCTCTAGCAAGAGCATCTTGCGTGTGTGGCTTGCTTGAGGTCGCGCGTAGGGGTCAGTAGTCTTTGCTAAAGCCTTACTTTTCGCCTCTGGAATCTTGCGTTTGATACTAGATGGCATGATAGGTCGCACAAAACGTCCTAGTGCCATTGCCGAATTAAATAATGCTGGCTTAGTTAGGCCTTCTTTAAGCGCCCAACGAGTAATACGCTCAGCTAGTGGGCGGGCTGGGGTATTGTCCTCCGTCCATTTGCGACCAATGTCTACAAGATTGCCATATTGCACACCGCTAGGACAGGTGCTCTCGCAATTGCGGCAAGTCAGGCAGCGATCTAAGTGAGTACGTGTTTTTTCTGTAGGTTTTTGGCCTTCAGCAATTTGTTTAATGAGATAGATGCGTCCGCGTGGGCCATCTAATTCGTCGCCGAGGAGTTGGTAGGTTGGACAGGTTGCTGTACAGAAGCCGCAGTGAACACATTTTTCTAAAATGCGAGCGGCTTCTATACCTTCAGGTGTATTGATAAATTGAGGGGCAAGTTGAGTTTGCATATAGAAACTTAAGGTAGTCGGTTAGTGGCAAAAACACCTGCTGGATCAAATGCTGCCCGGAGACGTGCTTGGACTGCTTCCAAGGCTTGCGAGTGGGCTTGCTCACTTAATTTTGTGAAGCGCTCTTTTGCTGGGTCGACATTGCTTCCCTGTCGAAAACGGATTGCGTGCCCGCCATTGGCGCTAGCTAATGCTTTCAACGCAGCAAAAGTGGTGTCATCGCTAGAACCTTTCCACCAACGTTGCTGACCGTGCCACTCCAGCACAANTTCATTAGACATGTTTGGCAAGCCAATTGGGCCGCATGCTGCAGGAAGCGCTAAGCGATAAAGCGTTTCATCAGCACCCAAATTCGTAAATGGATTAAGTTGTTGTTCGCGCAAATTCTTCCAAAATGTTTCGGCTGTTATTGGGTCAAGTTCTTTTGCATTAATGGCTGCGCTCATCAAAGGTATTGCTGCACGAACTGCAGCAATTGCACCAGATAGTCGAATGGTTAGCTCACCATGTTCTTCAGAATTGGCGACGCCAATCCAACAACTTGCAGATAAGGGTAATGGTTGTCCAGCCCATTCATTCAGGAGTTGATGTGCATGAGCTTGAGAAATGTGGCAACGCAGGGTAGCTGTCGCAGCTGGCTTTGGCAAGACCTTGACTGAGGCTTCTAGGAGAAGGGCAAGAGTTCCCAAGGAGCCCGGCATTAAGCGAGAGACGTCATATCCAGCGACATTCTTAATGACCTGACCGCCAAAAGATAAATCTTGACCTTTGCCATCCATGACACGCGCGCCTAAAACAAAGTCTCTGAGGTTGCCGGCACTGATCCGTCCAGGCCCAGCAAGACCAGCGGCAACGGCACCACCAAAAGTAGCGCCATCGCCAAAGTGTGGTGGTTCAAAAGGCAAGATCTGATTCTTTTCTGCTAGAGCCGCTTCAATTTCTTTTAAGGGCGTGCCAGCGCAAGCGGTAATGACCAATTCTTCAGGTTGGTATTCCAAAATTCCAGAATAGGCACGAGTGTTTAGCTTTGCAAAGTTATTAGGATTGCCATACCAAGATTTTGTTCCACCACCTTCTATAGATAGAGGCGTGCCAGCTTTAGAGGCTCCTAGAATTTGCTCACGGAATACATCAATATTTGAATTTGGTAGATGGATCATTAGAAGCGCTCCAATTCTGGAAAAGGCAGAGCGCCACCGCTAATTCGCATGCGACCATATTCGGCGCAGCGATGCAATGTGGGAATCGCTTTATCGGGGTTCAGTAGGCGCTCTGGATCAAATGCTTCTTTTACGCCCCAGAATGCTTCACGTTCACCTTCACCAAATTGCACACACATGGAATTAATTTTTTCAATACCAACTCCGTGCTCTCCAGTGATCGTGCCCCCTAACTCAACGCAGGCTTCCAGAATTTCAGTACCGAAGTCTTCGGCACGATGCCATTCATCTTGATCTGCGCCGTTAAAGAGAATTAGTGGGTGCATATTGCCATCACCCGCATGAAATACGTTTAAGCAACCAAGACCATATTTCTTTTCCATCACCTGAATGCGCTTTAGCAAAGTTGCAATATGTCTGCGGGGAATGGTGCCATCCATGCAGTAGTAGTCAGCTGCTAAACGACCTGCAGCTGGGAAGGCATTCTTTCGGCCGCTCCAAAATTTAAGGCGCTCAGATTCATCTTGAGAAATCTGAATGCCGCTAGCACCAGCCTCTTCAAGAACTTTGGTCATGCGTTCAATTTCTTCAGCAACCTCTTCGGGCGTGCCATCGGACTCGCATAACAAAATTGCTTCAGCATTGAGGTCATAACCAGCATG
>Ga0007874_1000113_pt1 | contig 11353 bp, 8 predicted proteins | sample CryBogCBH22May08_FD_55003 | JGI IMG/M metagenome (GOLD analysis project Ga0007874, IMG submission 55003) | Freshwater microbial communities from Crystal Bog, Wisconsin, USA - CBH22May08 | ecosystem: Environmental > Aquatic > Freshwater > Lake | place: Crystal Bog, Wisconsin, USA | collected... | reverse complement strand
GTCTTATTAGAGAATCCTGCATAGTTAAATTCGCCTAGTAAATAGATTGATTGAGTAACCATTTGCTTGTAACCCACCCCAAGAGTGTAGCCAGTTAAGTTCACAGTTGAATAAGGGAGCGAAGGGCCGTTTAGACCAATGGTTGCGCCCGTATACCCAACCTTGGCATATACCAACTTATCTTTATCAATTACGTACCCAGGAGCTAAATAAACGCTATACAAATTTTTAACATTGTATTGAACTGAGGCGCTCGATAAGACTGTTCCCCCAGGGGTCGTAAAAGAAAAACTGCCTGGCGCTGAAGAGCTTGCGCCTGGATAATAGGCTGCACCAATTCCTAAAACATAGTCGCTATTAATTGCGAAGTTATACCCTGCATTGATGTTCGCAGTTCCTGTATTTACATTATTAGCTGAAGCCGTGGCAAGTGCATAAGTTGGACCAGGTGCAATAACCTTATCTGTAGTGCCGCTACCAATTTTTGGAGTAAATTGCCCATAGCCAGCGCTGATTCCCACGCTTGCACCCTCCCAAGCATTTGTCTTTGATGATTGCGCCATTGCTGATCCTGTAGCAATACTGGTCAACGCCAAGACTAATGCGCTCATTTTTAATTGCTTCATGTCTCTTCCCTTTTTTACTTTTGATTAATTGTTTTTAACTCTTAGACCACTTTTGTAACTCTAAAGATATTTATTGAAATATCTACCTCGGGTTTTCCCCGAAAAGTTTGCTGTGTTGCACCAATTACCTCCGCTCTTATCTTGAAATTTCATCAAGAGGCCTTCTGAGCTTGCCTATTGCCACTTAATTCTATTTTTTACTGCCATTTACTTTAAATAAATTTGTTGTAATATAAACGAACGATCGTATTATTTTTACAACAAAATGAATAAATGAGCAAACCCATGCTGATGCAAAGGACTAACAAAAAGGAGTTGGCTGAGCCCAAAAAGGGGTTAATGACTAAGGCCTTAATCTTGCATGCCGCTCTAGAAATTGCTAGTAAATCAGGGCTTGAAGGTCTCACTATCGGCACTATTGCGGAGATTGTAAACATGAGCAAAAGTGGTGTTTTTGCTCATTTTGGCTCTAGAGAAGAATTACAAGTTGAAGTTGTACGAGCCTACCATCAGGGTTTTGAGGAACAGGTATTTGCGCCCGCCCTATCTAAGCCCAAGGGGCTACCACGCCTAAACCAAATGATTGACTCATGGCTCAAGATGAGTGTTGGTGGCGATACCTCCAGCTGCTTCTTCATTTCTGGTGCAGCTGAATATGATGACCGCCCTGGCATTGTGCGCGATGAACTAGTACGAAGTGTTGAAGATTGGCGCGCTGCAATGCTCAGAGCTATTAAAGAATCGATTACAGCCGGCCATTTAAAAAAATCGGTCAATGCAGATGCCCTGCTGTTTCAACTTTACAGCATAGTGCTCGGCGTTCACCATGATTCGCGCTTTTTGGGCCACTCCAAAAGCCTTACCACTGCAAATAAGTTAATCAAAGAAATCTTTGCAAGCAACAAAGTAAATAAATAAACCTAACAACCATCTTTCTCGAAAAGTTATATGCCCCAATACAACCCNCCCTTGCGCGACATACAGTTTGTTATTCATGANCTCCTCAATGCGGATAAAGCCTTTGCCGCCTTGCCGGCATTTGCAGATGTAGATAAAGACACCATCAATCAGATTATTGAAGAGGCCGGAAAATTTGCAACGGAGATTGCCTTTCCCTTGAATCAAGTGGGCGACAAAGAGGGTTGTACACGCCATGAAGATGGGTCTGTCACCACCCCCGCTGGATTTAAAGATGCTTATCAGCAATATGTGGACAGCGGCTGGCCTGCATTGTCATGTGACCCTGAGTATGGTGGGCAAGGATTGCCGCAGTTACTCAATAGCGCTCTATATGAAACACTAAATTCTGCAAACCAGTCTTGGGCGATGTATCCAGGTTTATCGCACGGTGCATACGAATGCCTACATGCACACGGGACAGATGATCAGAAGAAAATTTATCTTGAGAAATTGGTGTCTGGTCACTGGACTGGCACGATGTGTCTCACCGAACCTCAATGTGGCACTGACTTAGGTATTTTGAAGACTAAGGCGGAACCTCTAGCAGATGGAAGTTATTCCATCACAGGCACAAAGATCTTCATCTCTAGCGGTGAGCACGACTTTACCGACAATATTGTTCACTTAGTCTTGGCGCGACTGCCAGACTCGCCTAAGGGCACCAAAGGAATTTCTTTATTTGTAGTTCCAAAGTTTTTGATCAATGCAGACGGCAGCTTGGGTGCAAACAATCAAGTTTCTTGCGGCTCACTAGAGCATAAGATGGGTATACATGGCAATGCGACCTGCGTCATGAACTTTGATGGTGCGATTGGTACGCTTGTAGGAGAGCCTCACAAAGGTCTTAATGCGATGTTTGTGATGATGAATGCCGCACGCTTAGGCGTTGGGATGCAAGGCCTTGGCTTGACGGAGGTTGCTTATCAGAACTCTGCCGCCTATGCCAAAGAGCGCTTACAAATGCGCAGCCTTACTGGCGCTAAAGAACCTGAAAAGGCAGCTGATCCGATCATTGTGCATCCAGATGTGCGCAGAATGCTGCTCACACAGAGAGCCTATGCTGAAGGTGGTCGGGCCTTTGCTTATTGGGTCGCCTTAATGATTGATACGGAACTGAATCATCCGGATGAGAGTGTTCGTAAAGATACTGCTGATATGGTCACCCTGCTCACCCCCATCATTAAAGCTTTCCTCACAGAAAACGCGTTCACGGCTACAAATGAAGGCTTACAAGTTTTTGGTGGGCATGGCTATATTGCCGAATGGGGCATGGAGCAATATGTTCGTGATGCACGTATTAATATGATTTATGAAGGTACTAATACGATTCAATCCCTTGATCTTTTGGGGCGCAAAGTACTTGGTGATATGGGTGCGAAACTCCGCAAGTTTGGCAAACTCGTTGAAACTTTCATTGAAGAAGAAGGTGTTCGCAAAGAAATGCAGGAGTTCATCGACCCCTTAGCCGACATCGCTACCAAGGTAGAGAAACTGACCAAAGAAATTGGCATGAAAGCCATGATGAACCACGAAGAAGTGGGGGCTGCGGCCGTCCCTTATCTTCGTACTGTAGGGCATTTGGTCTATGCATATCTCTTTGCCCGTATGGCCAAAATTGCTTTGGCCAATAAGTCAAGTAATGATCCTTTTTATCAGGCCAAAATCGCAACTGCCCGCTTCTACTTTGACAAGCTCCTTCCTGAAACTGCCACCTTGATTCGCCAGGCACGCGCTGGCTCGAAATCATTAATGGCAATGCCTGCTGAACTCTTCTGAAAGACTGGATATGACTGAAAATAACATCATTAAAAAAGTAGCCATTTTGGGTGCCGGAGTGATGGGCGCTCAAATTGCCGCTCAATGTATTAATGTTGGTCTCCCAGTAATTTTATTTGACCTGCCTAGCAAATCTGATGATGGCAAGACAGTGAATAAAAATGCTATCGCACTAAAGGCTATTGAGAATCTTAAAAAACTGAAGCCAGCACCCTTAGCCTTAGCAGTAGATGCAAATTTGATTATTGCAGCCAACTACGAAGATGATTTGGGTCTTCTAGCAGATTGTGATCTGATTATTGAGGCAATTGCTGAGCGTCTAGATTGGAAACATGCCCTCTATGAAAAAGTAGGGCCCCATATTCCGGCGCATGCCCTCTTTGCCACCAATACCTCTGGCTTACCGATTGGTGAACTTGCCAAGGGATTTTCTGGTGACCTGAAGAAACGTTTCTGCGGTGTGCACTTCTTTAACCCGCCAAGGTATATGCACCTGCTAGAACTTATCCCAGCAAGCGATACTGATCCAGCGGTATTAGATGCTCTTGAAACCTTCATGACCTCCACTATGGGCAAAGGTGTTGTTCGAGCAAAAGATACGCCGAATTTTATTGGTAATCGCGTGGGAGTTTTCTCGATTCTTGCTGTGTTTGCAGAGGCTCAAAAATATGGTCTTGGTTTTGATGAGGTAGATGCGATTACTGGTAGTAAATTAGGTCGCGCTAAATCTGCCACCTTTAGAACGAGTGATGTTGTTGGTTTGGACACCATGGCTCACGTCATCAACACCATGGAAGTCGCTTTACAAGACGACTCCTTTTCAACCTTATTCAAAACACCGGATGTTGTTGCCAAGTTAATTGCTAAAGGCGCTTTGGGTCAGAAGACTAAAGCGGGTTTTTATCGCAAGGATGGCAAAACAGTACTTGTATTAGACGCTACTACTGGAGAATACAAGCCCTCTACTGCCACAATCGAACCCATTATTGAGCGCATTCTTAAAAAGCCGATTGCCGAACGTCTTGAGCTTCTCAGAAACACCGATGATCCACAGGCGCAATTCTTATGGTCTATTTATCGGGACATCTTCCACTATTGCGCCATTCATCTAGGGAGTATTGCGGATTCTGCTCGTGAAATTGATTTTGCAATGCGCTGGGGTTATGGCTGGGATAAGGGTCCATTTGAAGATTGGCAAGCTGCTGGTATTACGCAAGTGGCTAACTGGATCAAAGAGGATATCGACGCAGGCAAGACACTCAGTAAAGAGCCTTTGCCAGCTTGGGTATTTAGCGGCCCTGTTGCAGAGAAGCAGGCTTTCCATACACCAGAGGGATCGTGGTCTGCAGCAGAAGGAAAATATATTCCGCGTTCCTCCCTTCCCGTCTACAAGAAGCAAGCATTTAGAGCATCTCTTCTGGGTGATGGTTCACCCGATCCAAGAACGGCTGGTACCACCATCTATGAGAATCCAGACCTGCGCGCTTGGGTAGATGAGCGTCAACCAGAGGTCTTGATTGCTTCGTTTAAATCCAAGATGAATACCTTTAGTCCTGATGTATTAAATGGACTTCAAAAGGCCGTTAAGATTGCTGAAGAACATTATTCTGGTTTGGTTATTTGGCAACCCACCTCATTGAAGTTAGGTACACCTGGCGGACCTTTCTCTGCAGGTGCAAATTTAGAAGCTGCCCTACCCATGGTTATGAAGAGCGGTCCGTCNGGAGTTGAGCCTTTTGTAAAACTCTTCCAAGACACCATGATGAGAGTTAAATACTCTCAAGTACCAGTGGTCGCTGCAGTATCGGGTGTTGCATTGGGTGGTGGCTGTGAGCTCGTGCTGCAATCCGCGCGTAGAGTTGCGGCAATGGAAAGCTATATCGGCTTAGTTGAAGTTGGTGTTGGGTTACTCCCTGCGGGAGGCGGCCTTAAAGAAGCNGCCATTCGTGCGGCTCAAGGTGTAAATCTTGCAGGCAACACTAACTTCCTAGATTTCACTAAAGCCTCTTTCGAAAATGCTGCCATGGCAAAAGTATCTTCATCTGCCCAAGAAGCAATGAAGATGGCTTACTTGAAAACAGGCGACATTATTGTCGCTAACGTATATGAATTACTTGCGCTGGCGCAAAGCCAAGTTAAAGCAATGCGTTATTCAGGTTATAGGCCACCGATTCCAACGCTTATTCCTGTAGGCGGACGTTCTGTTGCTTCAACTGTGATGGGCCAAGTGGTGAATATGCGAGATGGGGGATTCATCTCTGAACATGATGCCCATATTGCTCAAAAAATTATTGAAATTATTACTGGTGGCAATGTTGATGCAGGCACCCTCGTAACTGAANAGTGGCTCCTGAAACTAGAGCGTCAAGCTTTTGTGGAATTGATTGGGCATCCCAAAACAATGGAGCGCATTATGGGCCTGCTCCAAAACGGCAAACCGGTTAGAAACTAGGCACTCAAACACAATACGAGAACATATTCATGATTAAAAATATTCAAGACGCTTATATTGTTGCCGCCACTCGGAGTGCTGTTGGCAAATCAGGTAGAGGCTCTTTACGCAACACTAGACCGGATGACTTGTTGGGCAATGCCCTTCAACACGTTCTTACACAAGTACCTACACTGGATCCTGCTGCGATTGAAGATGCCATCATCGGCTGCGCTATGCCAGAGGCACAACAAGGCTTAAACATTGCACGTATTGGTCTACTGCTGGGTGGACTGCCCAATACTGTTGGCGGCATTACCGTAAATAGATTTTGCTCCTCTGGATTAAATGCTATAGCAATGGCTGCTGATCGCATTCGGGTAGGCGAAGCTGACATCATGATTGCTGGCGGTGTCGAATCAATGAGTATGGTTCCTATGGGCGGCAATACTCCGTCCATGTCTCCAGCAATATTTATGGGCGATGAAAATATTGGAATAGCCTATGGTATGGGTTTAACCGCCGAAAAAGTAGCTCAGCAATGGAAGATCAGCCGTGAAGATCAAGATGCCTTCGCTCTCGCCTCCCATCAAAAGGCGCTTGCTGCTCAAGCCGCTGGTGAATTTAATGCTGAAATCTTTCCAGTAAAAATAGCCAATCGAGCTATGAACTTTGATCAAGGTCAAGTCGATATCAAATGGAGTGATTTTGCAAAGGACGAGGGTCCGCGTATTGATACCTCTCTTGAAGGTCTAGCCAGACTAAAATCGCCTTTTGCCGCTAAAGGTAGTGTTACTGCTGGCAATAGCTCACAAACATCGGATGGTGTTGGTGTTCTTATTCTCGCTAGTGAAAAGGCCATTAAAACTTTTGGCCTCACCCCTCTTGCACGCTTTGTGAGTTTTGCGATCAAAGGTGTTCCCCCTGAGATTATGGGTATTGGACCCAAAGAGGCTATTCCCGCAGCACTGAAGTTGGCAGGACTCACTCAGCAAGATATTGATTGGCTTGAGTTAAATGAAGCTTTTGCTGCCCAGTCACTAGCAGTTATTCGCGATTTGCAGCTAGATCCGAGCAAAGTCAATCCATTGGGAAGCGCCATTGCATTGGGGCATCCCTTAGGTGCAACTGGAGCTATCCGTGCTGCAACAGCAATACATGCGTTACAAAGACGCAATCTCAAGCATGCAATGGTGACCATGTGCGTTGGCACAGGTATGGGCGCTGCTGGAATTTTTGAACGTTGTTAAAACGATTTGGAGACTCAATCATGATAAAAAAACAATTCTCTATCTTCTCCATCTGTTTGCTTAGCATAGTCTACGGCAATGCTTATGCTCAAAGTGCAGATCCTGCTATTGGTGTCTGGAAAACGATTGATGACAAAACCAATCAACCTGCTTCTTTAATCAAAATTGAACAAGTGAATGGGGTTTTGGAAGGAACCATCATTAAGACCTTTCCAAGACCTAATGAAACGCCATTGGTTTACTGCAATCTATGCAAAGATGATCGCAAAGATAAACCGATTGTTGGCATGAAAATCATGACCGACTTGAAGCAAGATGAATCTGGAGCTTGGTCAGGAGGAAAAATCCTAGATCCTAAAGAAGGTGAGATCTACAAGGTAAAAATTGTGACTGAAGATGGGAAAAAAATGGATGTCCGTGGCTATATTGGGATTCCCCTCTTAGGCAGAACCCAAGTTTGGTACAAGGCTGAACAGTAGGTTTTTCTAATTTGAAATATAAGCCAAGCTAATCTAGATCTTTAAATTTTGGAACACGTTTTTCCATAAAGGCGCTTAAAGCCTCTTTGGCTGCTGGGCCTTTTAGCCTTTCCATAAATAAGCTCGCTTCAGCATCTATTTGCTCGAGTATTTCTGATTTCAATCTACCACTCTTTAATAGTGCTTTGGTCTGTAATAGCGACCCAAGACATCGCTGTCAGCGCCTTTGCCCGCTCCTCTGCATAGTGAAGTGCGGAGGATTCCAATATTATCTTGTTAACAAAACCCATTTTGTAGGCCTCCTCTGCTGACAAAGGTTCGCCGAAGAATAAAATTTCTGAGGAGCGTTGGTGCCCAATAAGATGAGGCATCAATAAAGTGATGGCGCCTTCTGGAACCAAGCCGAGCGCAACAAATGGAAAAATAAATCTTGCACCTTTTTGGGCGTAGACCAAATCGCAATGAAATAACATGGTTGAGCCAATGCCCACTGCAAAACCATCAACGGCAGCAATCAGCGGCTTTTTGAGCTCAGCAAGAGACCTAAGTAAATTAATGGGCGGAGCATCTTCGAGCGTAATCGGCGAGTTTATAAAATCCTGAATATCGTTACCAGCTGAAAAAGTATTGCCTGCTCCTGAAAGCAAAATGACCTTAACCTCAGGATCCAGATCTGCAGCAATCAGTACCTCCCTCAACTCTCGATACATCGCGCCAGTAAATGAATTTTTTTTCTCGGGACGATTAAATACTATCTTCAGTATTCCTTCTTGCTGTTGATGCTCAATCATGCGATGAATTGCCTTCAGTTGTATCGATGGGAGCGAATCATATCAACTGCCTTTTCGGCAATGACCATGATAGGAGCGTTTGTATTGCCGCCAATGAGCGTAGGCATGATCGAGCCATCAACAACGCGCAAGCCCTCGATCCCGTGAACCTGAAGTTTTGAATTCACGACAGACATAGCATCATTACCCATCTTACAAGTACCTACAGGGTGATAGACAGTATCGGCCCTATTGCGGATGATCTGGCGAATATCATCATCAGTATGCACATTCGGTGTAAAAATATCTTTCTGCCTAATATTGGCGAATGTGGGGGCATCCATCAGTTTTTTGGTCAACTTATAGCCTTTCACCAGGGTTTCCAAGTCATCATCCTCCTTTAAAAATCCAGGATCGATGAGTGGTGCTTCATGCATGCTGTTGCTAGCTAATGTGAGTTGCCCACGACTCTTTGGCCGAAGCACACATACATGGCATGAGTAACCGTGAGCCATATGTAATTTGCGTGCATGATCTTCAACCAAGCTCACTACAAAATGTAATTGCACATCCGGTGCATCTAAATTGGGGTCTGTTTTGAGAAAGCCTCCCGCTTCTGCAAAGTTGGTAGCAATCATGCCTTGGCGCGTGCGGATGTATTTCATGATCTCGCCAGTTAGTCTTACCGTTCCACCCAGAGAGATGCCAATCAGATCTAAGCTTTTTGCAGAATAGCCAAATATAAAGTCTGGATGGTCTTGCAGATTTTTCCCTACCCCTGGTAGATCGTGAATCACCGGAATTCCGAACTTCTGTAATTGCTCTGCAGGCCCAACTCCTGAAACCATTAATAATTGCGGTGTGTGAAAAGCACCAGCGCACAAAATCACTTCTTTGTTGGCTCGAATGATGTGCTGCTTACCTCCCTGGGTATAGCTCACACCAGCCGCACGACGACCTTCGAAGAGAATGCGCTCAACCTGCACTCCAGTTTGGACGTGAAGATTGTGACGCTTGTCCATATGAGGGTGGAGGTATCCACGAGCAGCACTCCAGCGTTCGCCATTTCGATGCGTTACTTGGTAAATACCCAAGCCCTCTTGGCTCTCGCCATTGAAATCATCGTTTATTGGGAAGCCTGCTTCTTTTGCAGCATTGAGATAAAGCGCTTGAAAAGGATTGTGAGATTGCAAATGTGAAACGTGCAGTGGCCCATCATTTCCGTGGTATCCACCCTTAAATGAAGCGTTATTTTCGCTTTTCTTGAAATAAGGCAGCAAATCATCGTATGACCAACCGTCATTACCAAGGCTTGCCCAGTGGTCATAATCCACTCTATGCCCTCGGGTATAGATCATGGCATTGATTGCGGAAGAGCCCCCTAAACATTTCCCTCTAGGCTGATAGCCACGGCGGCCATTCAAACCAGGTTGAGGCACTGTTTCAAAAGCATAATTATTAATCTTGGTTGGCAACATCGCCACTGCTGCTGCTGGCGTATTAACCAACCAACTATCGCCCTTACCTCCTGCTTCTAGCAATGCAACAGTTGTATTTCCGTCCTCGCTTAGACGACCAGCCATGACACTACCACCAGATCCCCCGCCGATAACGACATAGTCAAATGTATTGCTAGCCATATTTGCCAGTCTTGTTGTAAGTAGTTATTCGAGTAAAAATGCTGAGTTCAGCCAGCGCCTATAAATTCTTGCACGAGCTGATGGCTGCAGATTTATTTTGTTCAAGTCGCCCGCATAGTGCTTGACTACACGATGATCCATTAAGGCAAACCACAGGGGTGGACAGTACGCAACCGTAATCATGGATGCGTATCCTCCAGGCAGTTGTGGCGCCTCATCAAAGTGCCGCAAGGCTTGATAGCGGCGCGTAGGATGGGCATGATGATCTGAATGTCTTTGCAAGTGATAGAGAACAATATTTCCAACAATATGATTACTATTCCATGAGTGCTCAGGAGCACAACGCACATATTGACCATTCGCATCCTTCTGACGAAGAAGACCGTAGTGCTCAACATAGTTCACCACTTCGAGCATCGAGGCGGCATATACACCCTGCAGCGCAAGAAAGATGAGGGCGCTCCAACCAAGCCAAGTGATTAGAATGCCATAAAAAAGAATGCTTAAAGACCAAGCCTGAAGGTTTTCATTATGCAAACTCCAAACGCCTTTACCTTGTCTTTGGAGGCGCTCACGCTCAAGACCCCAAGCAGAAACCAAGCTATAGAAAACGGTGCGCGGTAAAAATATCCAGAAGCCCTCACCCATTCTTGCGCTTGCTGGATCTTCAGGTGTGGCAACTCTTTTATGATGCCCACGATTATGCTCAACAAAAAAATGGCCATACATTGATGGTGCCAAAGCAATTTTTGCAAGCCAGCGATCCAAGATTTCTTGTTTATGNCCAAGCTCATGGGCTGTGGCTATGCCGATACCATTAATCGAGCCCACTGAGAACACTAAAGCGATGTAGGCATACCACTCTAGGGACTGCGTTGTTGCTAACCAAGCGCCGTATATCGTGCCAGCAATTTGAAACGGTACATAAGCCCACACCAATACTCGATAAAAAAAATCTTGATCAAGTTGTGCAACAGCTGATTCTGGCGGGTTACTGAAATCTTCACCGAATGTGAGATCAAGTAAAGGAATAATCAAATGAATAAAGATAGGGGCAAAAAGAAGATAGAGCCACTGACCAGTCCATGCGTAAGTAAGTAAGGATGCGGTAAATGCCGCTGGGATGGCTGGACTAAATAGCCAGAACCAGCGCTTGTCGTTCCANTTGTTATCACTAGACAAGGTGAATGAACTCATTTGCGCGCTCCATTTAAGGCGAAAACTTATCCATTAAGGATATAGCTAAGTCAGAATATCAACCCTAGATACAAACCCCAATCATTAGCCCTTGGTGATACAGACAAGCAAACTAGCCAAATAAAAAGCCGCCCGAAGGCGGCTTTCAGTAAAACAGTTAAAACGAATTAAGCGGCTTTACGGCTTTTTGCAGCTGGCTTAGCAGGTGCGTACTGACCCTNAAT
>Ga0007874_1000110_pt1 | contig 11423 bp, 13 predicted proteins | sample CryBogCBH22May08_FD_55003 | JGI IMG/M metagenome (GOLD analysis project Ga0007874, IMG submission 55003) | Freshwater microbial communities from Crystal Bog, Wisconsin, USA - CBH22May08 | ecosystem: Environmental > Aquatic > Freshwater > Lake | place: Crystal Bog, Wisconsin, USA | collected... | reverse complement strand
GCTGGGTCGGTTTTGGCTAAAGTGTTTTGACGGTCAAACATGGTGATAATCCTGAATAAGTTGGATTGCTTAAGTAAAATCAACCTACATCATACAAAATCCCTCATGAACCCTACTCAAGACCTCTCCTTTCTCTCCCTAGTCCTCAATGCGAGTCTATTAGTCCAGCTAGTAATGTTGTTATTACTCGGCATGTCGATCGCCTCTTGGACCATTATTTTCAAAAAAGGGGCTGTCCTAAGGGGCGTTCGCAATGACACCGAGCGCTTTGAGCGCGACTTTTGGTCTGGCGGGGATTTAAATACCCTGCTCGAAGCATCCTTACGGAATAAGAGCAGCAGCGCCGTTTTAGAGCATATTTTTGAAGCCGGTATGCAGGAATTCATGAAATTACGTGAAATCGATGCTGCCCGCCGCGCCATGAAAGCGACTTACCAGCGCGAAATGGACATCCTAGAGGCTAATCTGCCCTTCTTAGCCTCAGTGGGTTCAGTTTCCCCGTATATCGGCCTCTTTGGCACCGTCTGGGGCATCATGCACGCCTTCCGCGGCCTAGCCAATGTCCAAAACGCCACTTTGTCAGCGGTAGCCCCAGGCATTGCAGAAGCGCTTGTAGCAACTGCGATTGGCCTATTTGCAGCGATTCCTGCAGTAGTCGCCTACAACCGCAACGCTACTGATGTAGATCGCCTCTCGATTCGTTTTGAAACGTTCATAGAAGAATTCACCAATATCTTGCAACGCCAAGGTACGGGTAGATAAACATGGCAGGTTCATCCCTTAGAAGGTCCAATAAACGTCGCGTGATGTCCGACATCAATGTGGTTCCTTACATTGATGTGATGTTGGTTTTACTGGTGATCTTTATGGTGACCGCCCCCATGGTCAATCCTGGTGTCGTCAACCTACCAACGGTTGGTGGTGCAAAAGTCCAATCCTTGCCACCCGTTTTCTTAACTATTGATGCGAATGAGAATGTCATTGTGCGTAAAGATGGTGAGCCTGTACAAACTTTGAATAAATTTGAACTTGGTGCATTTGCTCGCACGCAAGCAGAAAAATCTGCTGAGCAACCTGTTGTTGTCGCCGCTGATAAATCCATTAAATATGAAGTAGTCATGGAAGTGATGTCAAAGCTCAAAGAGAATGGCGTCAAGCGAGTTGGTCTAGCGGTAAAGAGTCAATAAACACATTGGTAGCTAACATCATTTCATGACTAGCGCGCAACTCCGGCAGATGCCATTCTTGCGAAACACTCGAAAAAGTAAAGCAAGCAATAAACGTGCTTTTACCTATTCGCTCGCAGCGCATCTTGGCTTACTCGCATTTTTAATGATTGGCATTAGCTGGAATAACAGCACGCCTTCGGGTGTTGAAGTTGAGCTATGGGATGCAAGCCAACAAGTCGAAACGCCAAAAGANCCAGAACTCAAGACTGAAGTTAAAGAAGAGGCTGCNGATATTGCAGTCAAGAAAAAGAANNTTGANAAAGAGCCTCCGAAAAAAGAAGTGGTGAAAGAAGTGTCCAAGCCTATCCCCCCAGCGAAGGTCACACCACCCAAAGAGGTCCCTAAAAAAGCAGAGGCTCCAAAAGCGCCTTCACCTGCAGAAGCTAAAGCGAATGCTGCGGCAGAAAAAGTCCGCGCAGATCAGCTGGCACGTCTACGTGCAGCAGCTGGTGCTGAAGGTGGTAGTGGTGGCACATCTGGCAGCGGTGTTGGCGGCGGAGGCAATGCGCCTCCTGGCTGGACAGATAAAGTAGTAAAAAAAGTAAAGCCACTGATTGTCTTTAACCCTGAATCTATCAGCGGTAATCCAGCTACGGTGGTGAAAGTTGATCTAGCACCTGATGGCGCAATTTTGAGTACCAGCATTCTGAGCTCAAGCGGCAATGCCGGCTGGGATCGCGCAGTGCTACTAGCACTCACTCGTGCCGAAAGTTTGCCAAAGGATGACAATGGCAAAATTCCACAACGCGAAGTAAAACTGACCTTTAAACCCAAGGACTAAAGCATGTTGCTATTTGCCAAGAAATTATTTTCACGCAGCCTATTGGTATTGATGTTCAGCTGCCTTGGTTGCTTTAGCTTTGTGAGCTCAGCATTAGCGCAAATGAATATTGAAATCACTGGCGTAGGTCAATCGCTTTATCCGATCGCAGTCATGCGCTTTAAAGATGAGAACAAGCTACCGACTAATGTTACTGAAATCATTCGCCAAGATTTAGCCCGTAGCGGCTACTTTAAAAATACTGAGAATGGCAATGCAAGCGAAAGTGATGAAGGCACACCAAACTATAAATCTTGGGCAGCACGCGGTGCAGATGCCCTGGTAGTAGGTACGGTAGTGCAAACTGGCGGAGCCCAATTTGAGATTCATTACAAATTGTTTGATATCCGTAAGAGTCAAAGTCTTGGCGGTCTCAATCTCAATTCCAGCGCGGATAATTTACGTGCTGTCGCTCACAAAATTGCGGATGACATCATCTTTAAATTACTTGGTGAACGTGGCGTGTTCTCCACTAGGCTTTCCTATGTCATTAAAGAAGGTAGGCGCTATCGCTTAGTGATTTCCGATGCGGATGGGCAAAATATCCGTAATGCGATGAACAGCTCAGAGCCAATCATCTCTCCATCATGGTCACCAGATGGCAAGAAGGTAGCGTATGTTTCTTTTGAAGATCGCAAACCCGTGATCTATGTTCATGAGCTAGCAACCGGTCGCCGCATTGCGCTATCAAACCAAAAAGGGAATAACAGTGCNCCAGCGTGGTCGCCAGATGGCAGAAAACTTGCCTTGTCTTTATCGCGTGATGGCAATACCCAAGTCTATGGCATCAATGCTGACGGCTCTGGATTGCACCGCTTAACCCGTGGCAGCACAATTGATACCGAGCCGCAGTACTCGCCTGATGGCCACTATATTTATTTCACCAGCGATCGTGGCGGCAATCCGCAGATCTATCGTATGAGCGCTGATGGTGAACAAGCAGAGGGCGCAAAACGCATTACCTATAAACAAGGTTTTGTAACCTCCCCCCGCATTTCACCAGATGGCAAATATTTGGCTTACATTGCCAATATTGGCGGAGCATTCAGACTCTATATCCTCAATTTAGCTACTGGAGACTCTCAAGCGCTTACCGATGGCTCCAGTGATGAGTCGCCCTCTTTTGCAGCCAATGGTCGCTATGTTCTTTATTCCACCAAGGTCAATGGTAAGCGGGTACTGGCTGCGGTTTCGGTCGACGGGAATTCCAAGCAGGTACTGAGCATCCCAGGATCTGATGTACGTCAGCCATCCTGGGGCCCATTTATGGATTAAGCGTGTTGATGAACTCAGTTCACTAGGCAAATTGAGTACTCTTGGGGGCATAATATTGGGTATTAGCTTATTTAGTTACTCAGTTTTGTAGGAAAAAGGAAAGATTATGAAGATTTCTATCGCACGCCGTGCTGCAACCTTGGCGCTTTTAGGCGCAACCGCACTGCTTTTGGCTGCTTGTTCAAGCGTCAAGCTCGATGATGTCAATGGCGATAGCGCCAATGGCGGAAGCGGTAACTTCGGTTCACAACCATGGAATGATCCACAAAGCCCTCTCTATCAACGTAGTGTCTATTTTGACCTTAATGAATACACCATACAGACTAAGTATCAAAAGACTTTGTCTGCTCATGCAAGCTATTTGAAGGCCAACCCAAAACAAAAAATTATCATTCAGGGTAATACCGATGAACGGGGTACTGCTGAATACAACTTGGCATTAGGTCAACGCCGTTCAGATGCCGTTCGCAAGTCATTGAACTTGATGGGCGTGTCAGATGAGCAAATGGAAGCAGTCAGTTTCGGTAAAGAAAAGCCAAAAGCTGAAGGCGACAACGAGGCAGCTTGGGCAGAGAATCGTCGTGCCGACATCGTTTACATCACAAACTAAATGAGAAAGCTTCAACACTCTTTTAAACAAACGCTCTCAGGAGCGTTTTGTTTAAGTGCAACTCTCGTTTGCTTGACTGCCTCTAGCAGTGCTTGGGCGCTCTTCTCTGATGATGAGGCGCGCAAAGCCATTTTAGATTTGCGCAAGTCTCTAGCAACTACGCAGTTAGAACTTCAGAATCAAATCGAAAAACTCAAAGCCGATAATGCTGAGTTGCGTGGCAAGGTGGAATCCCTTGAAAAGCAAGGCGAAGACATTAACAATAGTCAAAAGACTTACTATCAGGATCTTGATACGCGCCTAGGTAATTTTGAGCCTCGTACGATCACCATTGAAGGCGTTAGTGGCACCGTTCAGCCTGGCGAGAAAAAAGCTTATGACGATGCCTTAAAGGCCTTTCAAGCCGGTAATCTTAAAAAGGCTGATGAAAGTTTTACTGCTTTTGCGGGTAAGTATTCTCAAAGCCCTTACTTGCCTCTAGCCCTCTATTGGGGAGCTAATAGCAAGTATGCAAACAAAAATTATGCTGGTGCCATTAGCCAACTGCAAACTCTGATTAAGAAATATCCCAACCATCCACGCATTCCTGCGGCAATGGTGACATTGGGAAATTCTCAACTGGAAAGTGGTAACAAAGCGGCCGCTAAAAAGACTTTTAGCGAAATCATTGCAAAATATCCTGACACAGAAGCTGCAAAGGATGCTCAGCAGCTTTTGCCAGCAACCAAGTAATCCTCCATGTCTACCTTGACAGCAGCATTTGAAAATATTTCGCCGCGCAAACCCAATGCGCCCGCAGTCATTCTTTTTTCAGGTGGCCTAGACTCCACCACGATTCTGGCGCTTGCCAAAGATCTTGGTTACGCACCTTATGTACTTTCAGTTAGTTATGGCCAAAGACATTCTTCAGAGTTAGCCGCAGCAAAACACATTGGTAAAAAAATGGGTGTCGTGCGCCATGAAGTGGTTCACTTAGACCTGACCCGTTTTGGCGGCTCAGCCCTGACTGACTCTTCGATTGCGGTACCAACTACTCCGAGTAAAGATCATGAGATCCCCATTACCTATGTGCCTGCTCGCAACACCATTCTGCTATCCCTAGCCTTGGGCTGGGCAGAGTCACTTGGTGGTTTAGATATTTTTTATGGCGCTAATGCGGTTGATTACTCTGGTTACCCTGACTGTCGCCCAGAATATGTTCAGTCATTTGAAAGAATGGCGAACTTAGCAACCAAGGCGGGCGTAGAAGCAATAAACAATGTCAATCGCTTTCGAGTACACGCCCCTATTATTGGTATGAGCAAGTCAGAGATCATTCAGCTTGGCGCAACGCTTGGGGTCGATTATTCCCAAACCGTTTCTTGCTATCAAGCTAATGATTTGGGTGAAGCTTGTGGCGAATGTGAATCTTGCCGATTAAGACAAGTCGGCTTTAAAGCTGCTGGCGTGGCTGATCCAACACGCTATCGCAAATAAAGCGAAACAACAGTATCGCTGCTATAACTTCTGAGTTTCCATCATCCGAGCAACATAGCGCGCAATTAAATCTACTTCTAGATTCACTGCATCACCTTGCTTTAAATTTCCCAAGGTGGTGTTTTGTAAAGTGTGCGGGATGATGTTGATATCAACGATACAAGCATTCGCAAGATCCTCNGTTTTATTCACTGTGAGNGAAACACCATTGACCACGATCGAGCCCTTGTAAGCCAGAAAAGCAGCGAGCTCTTTAGGTGCCTCTACTTTTAGAAGCCATGAGCCATAAGGGTCTTTCGCCACAGCAGCAAAGTGAGTAACTTTTCCAGCACCATCCACATGGCCGCTCACTAAGTGACCACCAAGACGATCATTTAAGCGCATGGCTTTTTCTAAGTTGACAGGCCCCACTGCATCTAAGCCAACTGTTTTATTTAAAGACTCACGCGAAATATCCAAGACAAAGGTATTACCCTCAATCTTGGTTGCAGTCATACAGGCGCCCTGAATGGCAATGCTGTCACCAAGAGCAACATCATCCAAATAATTGACAGGAACTTCAATCTGCAGCTGCAAGCCATCACCTGCAGAAGTAGCACTCTTAATTTTGCCGACGGCAGTAATGATTCCAGTAAACATAGGGGGATTTTATTCCTTAAGCTGGCTTGCTGGTTTAGCCAAACGCAAGCGCATATCTGGTCCAAACATTGCCTGATCTAGAATTTGCCAATCTTGCTTTTTCTCAAGAGCAGTCAAGGGAGAAATATTCGCCATACCAATACCCTCACCCATAAAGAAGGGTGCGTAATACAGTAGTAACTCGTCTACACAGCTTTCTCGGAGCAGGGAGCCATTTAATTTAAAGCCGGCTTCAACATGAATCTCATTCATCTCACGTTCTTGTGCAAGATAAGTAAAGAGCTTTGGTAAGTCCACTTTGCCATTGGCATTCGGTAAAGCGAGTACCTCAATGCCACGCACTTCAAATGCTGTTGCAGACTGCTTTTTTTCTGGGGTATCGAGTTTTCCACAAACGAGGATGGTGCCGGATTGATTGAGATTTTCCAATACCTTGGAAGTTACTGGTGTCTCAAGTTTGGAGTCCACGATGATTCGCCAAGGCTGTCTCTCAGTATCAACATCGCGCACATTCAGCATTGGGTTGTCTTCCTTTACGGTGCCCACCCCCGTAAGAATGGCACAGGCTTGAGCGCGCCAGTGATGCCCGTCTGCACGCGCAAGAGGTCCAGTGATCCACTGGCTGGTACCGTCTGGCAAAGCGGTCTTGCCGTCCAAGCTTGCTGCAATTTTGAGGCGCACCCAAGGCAAACCTCGAGTCATCCGAGAAATAAAACCACGATTCAAGGTCTCGGCTTCAGCCTGCAACAGACCGCAGCGAACTTCTATACCTGCAGCCCTTATTAATTCCAAACCTTTTCCCGCTACGAGGGGATTGGGATCGGACATGGCCACAATCACTAAAGCTGGTTTAGCGGCAATGAGGGCATGAACACAAGGAGGCGTTCTGCCCATGTGACTACAAGGCTCTAAGGTGACATATATCGTTGACCCTTCTGGATCAAAACCATTGGCACGAACATCGGCCAAGGCCTGCACTTCTGCGTGAGCGCCACCGAGCCGTTGGGTATGGCCACGCCCGATAGGCTTACCGCCCTTCACCACCACGCAACCAACCCGTGGATTGGGATTTGATAAATAAAGCGATTTAGCGGCTTCGGCTAGAGCCTGGCTCATGAATTCGTGGTCTAAAGCGGTATACATACCAGTATTAAAACCGATTGGCGGCATGAATCGGGAATTTATAAGCTATCTGGCAGATTTATCTATCCACTCCCTACAAAGAGCTCCTCGGCTTAAAATAGGAGGCTATGCCAAATAAACTCGCCCCTACCCAAGAAATCATTGCCGAGCTTCGTGCTGGCAGGATGGTCATCTTGGTTGACGAAGAAGATCGTGAAAATGAGGGCGATCTCGTAATCGCCGCTGATCACGTCAGCCCTGAGGCAATTAATTTCATGGCAAAACATGGTCGTGGCCTCATTTGCCTTACGCTGACTCGTGAACGTTGCCAGCAACTCAATTTACCCCTGATGGTGCGTGATAACGGCACCTCAATGGGCACCAACTTCACCGTCTCGATTGAGGCGGCTAGTGGAGTCACTACTGGAATTTCTGCTGCTGACCGTGCCCACACGATTTCAGTAGCAGTAGCCCCAAAGGCGAAACCCAACGACTTAGTTCAACCTGGCCATATCTTTCCATTGATGGCTCAACCGGGTGGCGTACTCATTCGCTCTGGCCATACTGAGGCAGGTTGTGATTTAGCTGCGCTTGCTGGTTGCTCACCAACTTCCGTCATTTGTGAAATCATGAAAGACGATGGCACGATGGCACGCTTGCCAGACTTGCTGGAGTTTGCAAAAGAACATCGATTAAAGATTGGCAGCATTGCTGACCTGATTCAATATCGTAGCCAGCACGAAAGTATTGTGGTTCGCGAAGGCGAAAGAGAGTTCGCTACTCCTTGGGGTGATTTTCAGGGAATCATCTATCGGGATACCCCTAGCTCTTGCATTCATATCGCACTGGTTAAGGGTAAGCCATCTGAGAATCAAGAAACACTCGTAAGGGTGCATGAGCCCCTAACAGTCTTGGACTTTTTAGAGGCCAAAAGCAGCACCCACTCTTGGCCTCTCGCACAAGCCTTGCAAGAAATTGCCGCCTCTCCAACCGGCGTAGCAGTTCTATTAAATGCTTCTGGCGTTGCCGCGCCTAGTGATGTGGATTGGTTGGCGCAGTTTCAAAAACTCAACGGCATTGACCAGCAATCAGAAAAGCCACTTGCTCGTAAAACAGATTTCCGCAGCTACGGTATTGGCGCTCAGATTCTAAAAGACCTTGGGGTTGGCAAAATGCGACTATTAGCAAACCCTGCTCCTACACCAAGCCTATCTGGCTATAAATTAGAAGTGACCGGATATCAACCTTTCACATCACCTCAGTAATTAAACGTAATCCATAAAATAATCATGAACGATCAAGCTAGCAACTTCAAGAGTAATTCAGGCGTCGGTGTTTTAGAGGCTGACCTCACAGGGCAAGACTTTCGGATTGGTATTGTCCAAGCCCGCTTTAATGAAGCACATTGTGTTGCACTTAGTAATGCCTGTATTAAAGAATTAATCGCATTAGGCGTAGCCCAAGAAGATATTCGCCTGGTAACTGTTCCTGGCGCATTAGAAATTCCCTTTGCATTGCAAAAATTAGCCCAGACGGGTGAGTTNGATGGCTTGGTTGCGCTGGGCGCAGTCATTCGTGGCGAGACCTACCATTTTGAATTAGTCTCCAATGAGTCCGCGGCNGGCATTACTCGCGTNTCCCTTGATAGCGGCCTGCCGATTGCCAATGGTGTACTCACCTGCAATACCGATGAACAGGCCAATGTCCGCGTTGAGGTTAAGGGTGCTGACTGTGCACGTGCAGTCATTGAAATGGCCAATCTAGCCTTGGCACTCATTCCTGATCTCGATATTGAGATCAACCAAAACTCATCACAGTAAATCCAAAGAAGAAGTTCATGACCATACACGCCACCACTCCGAACGCCGATAAATCATCAAGCAAAAGCACCGCTCCAAAGCGAGCGCTAACGCCACGTCGTCGTGCCCGCGAGTACGCTTTACAAGGCGTCTATCAGTGGTTAGTGATGCGTCGTGCCGGCAGCCTACCCAACGCCACCCTGATTGCAAAACAATTGTCGGAAGACCCAGCCTTTGCACGCTGCAAACTCGATCTCTTCCAGGGAATCTTTGAAGGCGTGGTTGAGCGCGCAGATGAGCTTGATAGCTTAATTACCCCTGCACTAGATCGCCCAAGTAATGAACTCTCTCCTGTAGAACACGCTGCGCTACTGATCGGTACCTATGAATTGGCTATCGACTTATCCGTACCCTACAAGGTAGCCATTAACGAGGCTGTAGAGCTTGCTAAAACGTTTGGTGGTACGGATGGTCACAAATACGTCAATGGCGTTCTAGACCTGCTTGCAAAGTCCCTACGTAGCGCTGAAACTAAAGCTAACTAGCACGGCGAGGGGCTTTTGGCGACTACCCCTTCACCCCTCTCCTCTTAGAGGGATAAAATCAAGCAATAAGGAATTTGTCCATTGTGTGGAGCAAATAACCTGTACGCATAAAAATAAACTTGATGAGACCTACGCCATGCAAAAAATTGATATTCGCAAATTATTAAAAGACTCAAGCCTTTTTAGAGAAGTGGCATTCATCAATGGTCAATGGGTTAAAGCAGCCAGCGGTGCTACTTTTTCCGTCAATAATCCCGCCACCAATGAAATCATTGCTGAAGTTAGCAACCTCAATGCTGGTGATGCTCAATTAGCAATCGATGCAGCCGCACAAGCACTGCAAGGATGGCGTAGCAAAACTGGTAAAGAGCGGGCTATCATCATGCGCAAGTGGTTTGATCTGATTATTCAGAACACTGCAGACCTGGCAATCTTGATGACCTTAGAACAGGGCAAACCCCTCGCTGAATCCACAGGTGAAATTGCTTATGGCGCCTCCTTTATTGAATGGTTTGCCGAGGAAGCTAAACGTGTCTCTGGTGATATCCCCACAAGTACTTGGGGCGATAAACGCATCATGGTTTTAAAGCAGCCTATCGGAGTATGTGCCGCCATCACGCCTTGGAATTTTCCGACTGCCATGATCACTCGCAAAATTGCACCAGCTATGGCAGCAGGCTGCACCATCGTGATTAAGCCAGCCGAGCAAACCCCTTTGTCAGCTCTAGCACTCGCTGAGCTAGCGATTCGGGCCGGTATCCCGAATGGTGTCATAAATATTCTGACGGCTGATGCGGATAACTCGATTGCCATTGGTAAAGCCTTATGTGAATCATCTACCATTCGCCATATCTCCTTTACCGGATCAACTGAGGTTGGCCGTATCTTGATGGCGCAAAGCGCCCCCACCGTCAAAAAGCTAGCTTTAGAGCTTGGCGGTCATGCTCCCTTCATTGTTTTTGAAGACGCAGATATTGATGCAGCAGTTGCTGGTGCCATCATCTCCAAATATCGCAACTCTGGCCAAACGTGTGTTTGTGCGAATCGTATTTATGTTCACAAAAAAATACACGACGTCTTTGTGGAAAAATTTTCCAAGGCCGTACAAGCCATCAAAGTAGGCAATGGCTTGGAGAATGGCATTTCTCAAGGTCCATTGATCGATATGCCTGCACTTGAAAAAGTGGAAAGGCATGTGACTGATGCACTTACTAAAGGCGCAAAACTAGTTATTGGCGGAAAACGTTCCGCGCAAGGCGGCAGCTTCTATGAGCCCACGATCCTGGCAAATGTCACTAATGACATGCTCATCACCTATGAAGAAACCTTTGGGCCAGTTGCCCCCATTATCTCATTTGATAGCGATGAAGAAGTTCTTAAGTTAGCCAATAACAGCCAATATGGTCTTGCATCGTATTTCTATAGCCGGGATATTGGCAGAATTTGGAAAGCTGCTGAGGCTTTGGAATACGGCATTGTTGGCGTGAATACCGGCCTCATTTCGAATGAGGTAGCTCCCTTTGGTGGCGTCAAGCAATCTGGTCTAGGCCGTGAGGGTAGCGTCTATGGAATGGATGAATACTTGGAATTGAAATACGTTTGCGTCGGCCTATAAGAAGAAATTACTCTCTGTTAGCTTGATTGCTTTTTCTTGTAGACCAAATCCCAAACGCCGTGTCCTAACTTCAGGCCACGGTTTTCAAACTTCGTAAGAGGCCGGTATGCCGGCTTCTCCACATAACCCAAATGCTCAGAATTGATCTGTTCAACGGTGGGATTAAATTCGTTTGAGGTCGGCGCCTCAAGCTTCGCAGCAGGAAATGTTTCAATGCGCGCTAATGTTGTAGAGGTATTTTGTAAAGCCTCTTGGGCATTAAGAACTAAGAGCATTTGTTCGGCATAGTTATG
>Ga0007874_1000090_pt1 | contig 12301 bp, 1 predicted proteins | sample CryBogCBH22May08_FD_55003 | JGI IMG/M metagenome (GOLD analysis project Ga0007874, IMG submission 55003) | Freshwater microbial communities from Crystal Bog, Wisconsin, USA - CBH22May08 | ecosystem: Environmental > Aquatic > Freshwater > Lake | place: Crystal Bog, Wisconsin, USA | collected... | reverse complement strand
ATGAATCATGGTCTTATACTACCAGACAAGAAATGCAAGAAAATCATATTTATTCATGGAATCATGCCAATACCCATAGAAGGTAGGCCTCTTAGGTAGTCATCTCTACTCTTGAATCCAGATCCACAGATATACCCCTCTAGGGGACTATACCCCTGGTGGATTCTGGCTCTTGAAGACCCCCCTTGGACGGATCCATCCCGGCCTTATGCCCCATGAGGGACTTTCCCATAGGGGGAATCCTGCCAACGGCCCTGCCAACGGCTGACCGTTGCAAATTACCCCCCTCTTTGTTTTTGTGGCCACTAATCTCCTAGTCAACTATATACTACTTTACTGTAAAATTATGGTAGCTACCCCCTCCCCCTTCGAAAAAGAAGAGAAGTGCACTAAACATGACAACACCAAAATACTAAAATCAACAAAAATGGTAATGGGAAAACAAAGCTAACATACTAAAATAAAATTGCTGTTCTTTTGCTGCCAAAATCTTGTCCGGAAAGCTGAAAACGAAAAAGGAAGGGCTTGGAAAGATATAGGGTTGTGAAGGGATGTGTTGAGTGAAGATTGTGAAGTTGTGACTTGTGACGGCCGTTAGTATTGTGAATTATTATGGTACGTAGTCTGTTATTTACATGTGTGTTGAAATTCTTTGAGATTTGGAAAATGCTCGCTTTTCGCTAGTCTGTATGCGAAAGAGGGAAGTCGTAAAAAGATCATCAATCCTTGGCTGCGCTATTGTTTAAGACAATAACCTATTTACCGATCCTTAATTATCGGAACCATGCATACACGAAGCTCAGTCAACGTGGACATTGATGGGTGGTATTCGTACGTGTGTTGGAAAATTTCCTCTCTTGACTTATTTACAAAGGTATATTTACAATGGTGACAAAAGGGTTAGTGTATGAATTGGTCTCCTAGAACTGAGAAGAATTTTCCATTCCTATGGTGGACTAGTTGATATGTGTGGAGTGCATGAATAGTTTCCAGTGAAAGGATTATGGGGGAATGAAATGATTGTGTCTGTTATATATGTACAAGGAGGATTGTTGGACTGTTGGTAAAATTACTCTGCTAGCTGTCTCAAAAGGACAGTTGATAACTCTGTCTAACAGTTGCTTGAGTAGTTACTAGGATTATCTTATCACCGCCTTAGTAAATCACTCTCTACCTCCGTTTGAGATTCACTGCGTGTACCACGGTTGTGACACCGTGCACGTCAGCTTCATAGAGAACTGGGTTTATAATTCTGGTAATACGATAAGGTCCCACATAGCGAGATTGTAACTTAGAGCTGAGCTTATGCTTTGCAGCTCCTCGCTTTGATTGGAAGTATCGTTTTGGACGAATTCGACGCATGCAGTAGTCGCCAACTTTATATGGTCGAAATAAAAGAGGTGCACGAGGCCGTTCGTTATAGTTTTCAACATTATCCACTACTTTGTGCCCGATATGTTCCCATGTATATCTCAGGACCTTAACTAAATTTTCCACATACTCCGGTATATCTTGTTTAAAATGAGAAGACTGTTCCACATGTACTTCACATGGCTGCGAAACTTCCCGTCCATAAACCATCATGTTAGGGGAAAAACCCGTTGCATCATTCTCAGTGCTTCGATAAGCACCGACCACAATCCCTAGGAAATCATCCCAGTTATTGCCAAACTTGTTGATATACGATGTCATTTGATCCTTTAATGTACGCATCTGATTCTCAGCGAGTCCATCAGAGCGAGGATTGTACGACGTTGTTTTAATATGCTTCGTATGGTATAAAATCTTGTGGACCTCTCGGAGGAAGTCATTATGGAATTCTGTGCCTCTGTCTGTGAAAAGATGATGTGGGCAGCCGTGACGACAAACAATTTCGTCAATATAGCAACGTGCTACTTCAATGGCTGTTGCTTCAGGGAGTGCAAACATCTCCACAAATTTGGTTAGAGCGCACTTGAATACCAGAATGTATTTATTACCATTCTTTGTTTCAGGAAAAGGTCCTGTTATGTCCATATGAACTCGTTGAAACGGAAAATTGGTTCTTTCATAAGTTTGAATAGGTATTTTTGGTCTATTCATGTCACACTTTCGTATATGACAATAATGGCAGTCGCGTAGATGTGTTTCAGCATCGCGTCTTATCGTGGGCCAATAGTACTTTGATTGAATTGCTTTGATTGTCTTGTTGCGCCCCGGATGGGCTAAACCTTCGTGATGAATGCGGATGCATTGTGAGACAATCGAGCGTGGGACAACCATTTGATGGTGTCTTATAGTTTTCCGAATATGAGTATTCTGGAATGAGGTATCCGTTGTTTTCATGAATGTCCTCATAAGTGGGCCAGTGCCAATAATGACATCCTGGTCGTTACACAGTGGTACCCGGTAAAAGAAATCCTCATCATTTTGATCATGTAAAGGTATTTTCTGAGTACTATCAGGTAATTTGGCTATGATCTTTTGACAGTAGTCATCATCTAGTTGAACTTTGAGCCATGCTTCATTTGTCATGGGCCAACTGATGAGTTCCTCCTGATTCTTAACCCGCATAAACTCCCTGACCAGTTGTGCCGTACCCTCCTCATGTTTAATAGGTCGAACCTGGTTCAGTGGTAGCGTGCTTAGTTGTTCATCAGAATCAATGATAGGAACCGCTGTTGTGCAAAAGATGTCTTTGGTCCGGTCATGGTACGTATTCACAACTTCGTAGAGTTGATGTTCCACCGGATCAATGTAGAATTGAGAGACAAGATAGTCATAATCTCTCAGAGAAGATTTAAGCTCTTCCTCTACTGGGTCAAATTCCTCTTCATAGGGTTGTGTAATCGGTACTTGTTTGAAGTCCTTACGCTTTTTATTCGCTGCTTCTGCTTGTTTGGCAACTAGCTGTTCTTGCTTAGCTGCAATTCTCAGTGATCTTCTTGCTTCAATAGTTGCAGAAGTCGTTGTTCCGTTGATGATCGAACACATGAGTGATGTACATCGCGTATTACATGATTTGCAGTTGTACTCATCTGACGAGGACGAGATTGCATCATCAAGTGTTCTGTACACATTATTCACTAATGAGTTTTCTGCCAGGGAAGCTGAATCTGTGTCTTCCTCCTCACTCATGTTAGTTCTCCACGTTTCAAACTCTCTTAAAAAGGATGGTCGATGAATGGCCATGTTGATGAAAACTGGACTATCAGTTGTGAGATCCTGAACTGTTGGGACGGCTGGATCAATGTCTGCCTTGTTATCAACCAGTGACGCTTCAAGTTTTGCCATGAGCTTCGAGTCAATCAACACTTGCGACATTTCTGAAACCCGTTCGTCCAGAGCTTTCTCTAGTTCAGTGCGATGATGTTCATTGCGCCGTTTGCGAGCGAGCTCTGCTTCTGATTCCGTCTTCTTAGACGACGGATCCGAAATGGTGATGGTTTGTAGGATAGGTTGGGTAAAACCCTCTTGAGGAGAATCACCCTCATGAGTTGATCGGTTGATGAGTTTCAAAGGTTTCCTGTCAGTTATTGAATTCAGGAACTCCTCTAAATCCACCCCATTTACCTCCGCTCGATGTTGTCGGAAATCTTCGATGGTTTCAATGACAAATTCCGTTTCTAGACCATAATCTTTCAAGTGAGCTTTCTCCGCATCGGTAAGAGGACCATTATCATCCCTTAAATCATCTGAGTTGTTCACGTAAGCAATGTCTCCTCGACGTAAAAGTCGGGATACAGCATCTGCTAAAAGATGCTTCTTGCCTGATCGGTGACGAATTGAAAATGTATATCCTTGTAAGTCAAGACATAAACGCGCTAGACGTTGATGTTGGTCTCCACCACATTTAGTGACCATATATACCAGAGCATAGTGATCTGTTATTATTTCAAATTCCTTCGCATTTTGCAAATAGACCCTCCAATGAAGTACTGCATCATGAAGAGCTGTACATTCTAGCTCTGTTGCAGAATATTGTCGTTCAGCAGGTATAAGACCTCTCGACCAATATGCCACAGGATGTAATACTTCATCTGCATCTGCCTGCATTAATATTGCTCCTAATCCTCGTCCCACTCTGCATGCGTCAATATGTACGCTGAAAGATTTGAATGGATCCGGCATAAGAAGAATTGGTGTAGTAGTTAAAGCACGTTTGAGACACTCGAAAGCCGTGCCATGAATCTCATCTACCCAATCATTTTCAATGTCTACTCCCTTGCGTACCATCGCTTGGAGAGGTTCAAGTATTCCCGCTAACCCATGAATATATTCTCGTACAACTTGTGCAAGACCTAAAAGAGATCGCATCCCTTCTAAAGTGCGTGGACGTACGAGTTGTGTGATTGCTTCAATAGCTCGTGGGTCAGGCCGCCGTCCTGCCTTTGTCATGATGTGTCCCAGAATACGCTGTGTCTGAAAGTTGAAGAACGTCTTTGACGGTTTCAAGCACATGTTATTCTCTCTGAGTCGATCATAAGCTAATTGCTGTACACGAAGATGTTCAGAGATACTCTTGGACTCGAAGTTCACTACATCGTCCTGATATGCAGAGAAATTTTCCCGACTCATGTCTTCAAAGACTCTCTTAACTATGCGCGCAAAATGATTCGCGGCACATTTTAGTCCCTGAGCCATGATGTTATACTCATACAATCCATCTGGTGTTGCAAAAGCTGTATATTCCCTTGATTTCTCATCAAGATTAACAGTGAAAAAGGCGTCCTGAATATCNCCAGTGCTATAACGATCAGACCCTTTCATTTTATCCAACAGATCAGATATGAGTGGCANNGGAAATAGTTCCAAGAGAGTCATAGCATTTAATTGTCGATAGTCACCCGTTAGCCTATAAAGAACCGCTACAACAGCTCGTAAGGCTGGATCCGACAGTTTAATTGCTGCATCATTCCCATGCTCTTTNAGAAAGGCGTTTATTCTGTCCGGAAATGGAACCAATTGACAAGGAGAACTCCAAGATGATTCACTGACACTCAGTTTGCCATCATCAAGCATCATTGCTACTCGTGCTGCCAGGCTCATTCTCTCTATGTAACTCATTCTTCGATGCTTATTATTGAAGGGTACTGCTCCAGGAACTAGTTTAATTTCAAAGTTTGTGCCTTTAATCGTTGGAGGATTTTCCGGGTTTGGGTGCCCAAACCGGTCAATGTTGGCTAGAATTTGTGCTCGCAGAAGTGGAATCTCCAGACATCGTCCTGGGGTTTCTTCTGATATACTAATCTTCATTACCAGTTGTATCATTTCCTCAATGCGTTCTTTGGGATAAAGAACCCATCGGTCCGCAATCAGCGGCTTTTGGTCATTTTCAACATACTTCCAGTATTCCTCTGGGAAATCTGCTGGCCTCAATTCTGATTGAAGTAGACTACATTTGCTGCTGACATAATCTTCAATGCCTGTCTGAGATTTCANAAGTGCTTCATCCTCATCCTCCATCGTTTTTATCATTGCACACATCACCTGATGCTCTCTAGCCAATGATGTTGACGATAGTGTCGTATCGAGAGGTTGCTCGACCGTTCCTTTGGAAAGAAGATGATAGTACAATATGTTGCTCATGGTTTGCAGTGATTGTCGACGTTGAATCCTGAATCTTCGCGTTTCCTTGTGGACCTTCTTTGAGAGATTNGTCCGNCCCTTTTTAGGTGGTCTGATACGCGCTGCCTCAGGATTGAGTATAGGAGTTACTTTCCTAGGATCATTAGACCTGGCTGCATTACCCCCCACCAATAGTGGTTCATCAGTCGATTGATTCCCAGGATCTAACCCAATTTGATCCTCAACAGTGTCCTCTNTATTCTCATCCTGCATTTCCATGGCTTGGTTTGATTCCTCACGTATTGCTTGTGTTGGAAATTGCATCATCAGACAGTGTGACATATGCATCAGTTTGTCTACTATAAACTTGAAGTGACTTTCTGCCATTGCTCTGATCGCCTGTCCCAATGAAACAACATGTGCCTCACTATCCATCCATGGAAGAACCGTTGCCACCCCGCGATTAAAACCCATCGCATTAGGATTTGCTCGGAAAAGCTTAGTGAACGTAGCAATTGTGTGACCTTCCAATACTGTTCCATTTGTGATATCTGTTGCCCCCTTAAAGTATTCCCAGTTGCCATGACTACCAGGTGTCGCCAAATCACTTGTAATATAATTCCTATCACTAATGAACCAAAGATGTCCGTACTGCTGTGAATCAGGATATATGTCTTTATAGAGATGTTTGAGACATCGAATAGCTTTACCAATCACCAGTCCATGCTTTTCCGTGCATGCAAAATCTGGAAGAGATGCAGTAGTCCCATCGGATTCTATTGACTTATTTACTTCTAGTTGTGCATGTACCCAGTGTAACAAAGTTCTTGTGTGGGCATCTAAATGCTGCGGATGGTCCAATAAACGACGCACAAAACGACTTAACTTCGCCTTGATTTTAGGTTGAGTGAAATCTGTAATAACCTCTTCCCTTTGGATTGGACCATCTTTCCACCTATGAACTCCTTCATATAAACTAATCACTAAAGACATTCTCGGATCTATGTTTTTCATCTTGAATCGCACATCCGCCAGCAGTGCTTGATTTGTGTGATTCCTTCGAACCTGAAAGGTGACGTTGAATTCCTCGTAAAGCTGAATTATGTGCGGAATGCACAACTCCATCTGTTGTGAATGCACAGTGATATCCAACATTTCCTTGCCTTGCATATGTTCCTGTACTTTCTTTAGTAACTGATAGATGAATTGTTGATGATTCCCTACTTTGTGCTGTAGAGCCGTACGAATGGAGATTATAGTTTCTCCTGATTGACCATTTTTAGGAGACGATTGCCATCCTATTTCCGAGTCCAAAGATGTATGAATTGAGGCCTTAGTTGGTGCTATCAATATGTCACGTTGCACTGATGTTAGTAAAACTTCTGTGTCAACCTTTACTTTATCCTGTGTACCCGGATGCACCATTGTCATGTAGTGTTTCTTAAAATCTTCATCACGTGAGCACAAAGCNAAAAGCAAGTCCGGTAAATTGGTTTGATTCGCAGGAAGCTCATCTTTGAATTGTAGATATAGTTTTATGACTTCATCAGCCTGATATGGGAGGACTTCCCCGGTGGTCATACACCATTGTAGAAATTGCAAAGTACATTTTGTGGGGCCCTCAATAGCCCGAAAGATTTTCTCCATTTCTCTGATTGGCATCTTCGTAATCACTTCTGGTAGGGGTGGCCCCTGACCAATGAAGGTAGGTGCATCATGTTTGTGAGGAACAGTATGAATTGTGTCATGTGTTTTGGCCGACTTGATATTGCATCGCATCAATGCTACAATAGGATTAAACGCCTCTCCCTTTTCCCAATGCGTATTGTCACCCTGTTCTGCCGGACTTAATTGTGTCCTCCTTAGTGTCTTATTGTAACCCTGATTGTGCCCATATGTGCAGTAAAGACATCCATGTTCCATTTGACACTTACTCGGACATGCCACCTTGTGCGGCGTTCCAGTGGGTACTTCATGATTCACACAAGGGATAGACTGAACCTGCGCAGCTAAACATCCCTCACACTCCTGGAATGGATGTCCATCACAAAATGCTCTTAACTTATACAATATTCGCCGTGAATCCATATCAGGAATTACTGCCAAAAATGTTTTCCCATCAATCCTCCCCTTGTTCGATAACTTCATCAGCTGTTTATCCAACGTTGTTTCATGAGTATTGAAACTGTGTGATATAGTAAGAGGCATACCCAATGATTCATTCACCAGATATACTGTTCTCTGCTTCGCCACTACTGGACTCAAGTCAATGCTTTCCTTCTGATTGAAGTATTCCTCTGTAGTCATGAACTTGATGCCTAAATTCTGCGCAAATTGCAGGTCACTGTTAGAGAAGTCCGCTGTGCGTCCTGCCGCATCTCCGACAAAAAGACTTAACCTCAACTCACAAGATGGTCTCAGACAAGTGTCTAGAAAGTCCCACATTCCCCTAGATGGTTTCCGAAACCCACCATGTATGAGTGAACACACACAGTCTATTGGTATTCCTATTGCCGTCACTACTGCATCTATCCTTTTCTGTAACTGCAACATGCGTTTATTGTCATAGCCTACTCGGCCATTCCGCTTATTCATCATTCCTGCCTGGTTACTGAAGATCACTATTCGCATACCTTGCTCGTGTAGTTGCTGTAGCCTGCTTACAACATTATTATTCCAAAATTTCCAGTCACGTTCATTCCTCGGAAATAGTTCCCCACTAGCCGTTGTTATTAGTGTTCCATCCAAATCAAACCCAGTGCATTCTGTAACTTCTGAAGGTTCCCGGTCCTGTGGATGCAAAGCAATCTTAAATAGTAAGCCTTCCCATACGTTCCATACGTCTACATCTGGAATGTGAACTCCTCCTTGACCATTATCAGTAAATTGACCCAGTATCCGCTGTGTCTCTGCATCCTGATGTTGCTGTGACTGCGATCGCGCTAATACGATTGTTTTTGGATACTGTTCATGCATTACTGACTGTTCAACTTTTGATCCCTTGGTCTGAGATGTAACTGATTCCACACTTGTCAGGACTGCCAGTTGTGAAAGTTGTAAGTGCCCTTTGTTGTATAAAGAATTCATCATGATTCTNCGGACCAAAATTTGTCTCTCATCTCGAAACATCGTCAGATANTGCTCATCATAACTATTGATCATAAAACGGTTGGTGATATCAGATCCCACCAATATNGATGTCTGAGTGTTAAGTGTNTCCATGATTAATGGCATGAGTAAAAACCTNTCTACTACCATAAGTGTTGGGTCAGTCAGAGAAACACCCGTGACTTCCACTATTAACATGGTGTATTCTTTGGTGGGTGCAGAACACACTCCATCATACGATTGTAGGTGAGCTCCTTCTTTATCCATCAATATTGGTGCTCCAATTAATTCGACTAGTGAACGGAGTACTACCGATGTTGATGCACCATTGTCAATAAAAGCATAATCATTAGCCACCGTATCATTAACATATCGCCCTTTCCCCGATCCTTTCAACATGAGATGACGTCGGAGTCGTCGAGGTACCTTCGCCTCATCTAATTCTCGATCCAGTCTCTCTAAATAACCCAATACATATTCTTCCTTACGTGGAATATATGCCCTTATTGGTATAATCGCTAAATTCCTGTTAGATACAGGCTTAAAAGGCACACTAGGAAATTCATTCAACGATATTCTATCCATATCCATAGAGCTTGCAAAGTCATGAATGGACATACTATTGAGATCCTTCAGCTCTCCTTCTAGACCTTGTAGCATNTCCTGCTCAACTCGAGCCATTATTACGTTGAGTAAACCTCGTTCATGTCGCTTCGCCTCTTGAGGATACATATCCCCGGTTCTCATCCTTCTTGAACCCTGTGTTGTGAGTATCCCTCGATTCCTGTCTGGAATGCTGGGTACCAAAGTATCATCGGAGAATGTGACTCCCCGGCCTCCAGGCTTCTTGGATAGATCATCCGTTGCAAGTTGATGTATCCATACAACATCCTTACCCGCTGTTACCATAACCATTTGCGACTCTTCAATCTCTGCTCCCATTCCCTCTGCTACTTCTTGCACAATTAGTTGATGTTTTAATACTCCTTTCTTCACCTTCCTCAACTCCGAAGTTGGAAATTCTTCTCCTGTCCTTGAGTTGAATGAACAGTCATGTTGCTCACTATTAGTTACCAGATTGACCTCTAGATTCCTGTCCTTGAGTTCAAGCAAAGCTATCAAAGGTTGCTCCATGCCCGGAATATGTACTCTTCTTGTACTTTCCGCTGAATTTGCGTTCTCATCATTGTCATCCTCATCATCATCATCATCTATCCTCATCCCCTGTCTGATGATCCATGTTGACCGTTTTCCCCTCCTTATTCTCATCAATCGTTGGCAACTTGTGTTTTACTCCGTGTTTCCCTTTCATTTGTGAGCTTGGTTGATTCAACAACTTCGTTACTACTGCTTCCTGTATCTGAGTTGGTGCACCTGACGATACTCTCTCCTCCTTTTGGATTTCTTCCAATGTTTTACTACCTATGTTAATGGCTGAACCTAGGCGACTACTCGCCTCGAGATTACGAGAGTGTAACGCAAATACAGGCGCTAGAGTGATGAAGCATGGTTGCCAATGAGCTCTTAAATAGTCACTTAGTTCTGCTTCAGAGAGTTCTTCATGGAAGATCAAATAGCAGGAGACATATTTCTGAAGTCTCTCACTGCAGAATTGGACATGTTTAACAGATATGGAAGAAATAGGTTTAGCTGTTGCTTTTGCAATTGCCATGCGTAATTGTTGAGTAGCCATCTGTGAAAGAGTGATTTGATTATTCTCAAGTATGCTATCAGTGAGTCTGTTCTGAAGTCCCTCAAAATCTGTGGCTGACAGCTTAGTCTCCCGTAATTTATTCACCGGAGAGTTCATGATGTTAATCATTTCATTCTTAACCTGAAGTGCTGAGTGTACCATTGCGTTCATCAGCCCTCGTTCCATGACAGGAAAGTCATATTTAGTGAAAGTAGAATCACAAATGTCCATATTGAAAGCCTCCTTGATCACCTTTACCATTGGACTCTTATTGTGAACCTGCTCCAAATGCCAATAGACTGGTGTCACTTTCAACAGATCCTTCATTAGGTGTGGTTTCGCAAAATTCTCACCCTGGCGAGTTAGTGCCTGCGCTATACGTTCTGACGTTTCTCCCTTTTGAGCAAGAGTCAGAAACAAATTCACTAATTGTTTCATCATGTGGATTGCTAGAGATACATCTGCATGTTTTGCAGGTTCCCCTGTATAGTATTGTATGTGGTGCCTCACCCTCAGTGGACATGGCTCAGGTATTGAACTATACAAAGATACGTCATCTGCATTGAACTTGTCCATATGACCATCCCCTTCCACTTGACGTCGAAGTTCAGGTGCATTCTTACGTTGGTACATTTCCGACATTAGAGCTTTCAATGTCTCTACATTACTTGCCACATTCGTTGATAGACCTCTTAGTGACGGCATTTCTAGTGCGAAGTTGTTCCGCAGAAACACAATGCCTAAATGTTCTTCCGCTAGCAACAGAATACGTTGCCACATGCTAGATCTAGTCTCAGTCAGACTGTTATCTGAGTTTTCTTTTGAGATTTCCTTAGCTTTTACCTCCTTCTTTACTCCTTCCTGATCAATAGAGTTATCATTCCGTTTAAATCTGGTATCCTGAGATGATCCTTGCATATTCCCAGAACGTCCCCCAAACTGAGCGCCACGATTGCTGTATCCTCCAGACTGTCCCCTACTGTCCCCGGAGCCTCTACCATAGCCTCCGCTTCTATTACCACCATAGCCTCCATTGTAGCCACCACCTCCAGGTCCTGATCCGGGGCCAAAGCCTGGTCCTGATCCTGACCCAGAGCTTCCAAATGGTTGCTTAGCTCGTAGAGAGTCGTGTGACCTATCTGTCACCAGTTGCAGAATTTGTCTAAATACATTTGCACCTCCCCGAAGTGTGAATAGACCGCTTCCGCCAGCAGTCAACCATTTACTCCATCTGCCTTGTGTTGTTCTCTCCCCTTTTAGAATCTGATTCACAATTGGTGTGAGATCTAACTTCAATTTCCCATCTGTTTCATCCTGCCTATATAACCTACATTTCGACACATGGTGATTTACATGGCCACATCCTATAGGTATTCCCTCAGTTGTCATTCCTTTGCATGTTACTCCTATCGTAGCTGCTAATCCTGCCTGGAATGGTTGTGTGTCAAAGAATTTCACCATGCTATTCACAATGGCGGTGACTTCTACTTCCGTAATGTTATCTAACGGTTTTTGCATCATTCTGGAGTACTCATCAACTGGTCCTGCTGGAGTTTCTATCCGTGGCGGGGAAGCATCTATGACTGCGTTGATGGGCGCTGTCAACAAACCCTGCTGCTCCGGTCTCGGTTGCATGGTGATTGTCTCTAATCCTGCTTGCTGTGGTAACCCTTGAGTTATTGATGGTTGCATTGGTGCCTGTATCATACCTGCCGACGTATTATATCTTTCACTCTGAGAAACTTGCATCGAGTTAGGCGGATAAAAATGTGTGTGATTCACTACTGGTTGTGTCGAATTCCATGGCGGATAATTGTAACTCATCTGAGACTCATGCATTCCCTGCTGACTATGCTGATCTCCCCACTGACTATGCATGGTTCCCATTCCATAATCTTGCATGTGCCTCTCATCCTGTCTTCCTTCTTGATTCACCAATGTGTTCATCGGTAA
>Ga0007874_1000087_pt1 | contig 12435 bp, 1 predicted proteins | sample CryBogCBH22May08_FD_55003 | JGI IMG/M metagenome (GOLD analysis project Ga0007874, IMG submission 55003) | Freshwater microbial communities from Crystal Bog, Wisconsin, USA - CBH22May08 | ecosystem: Environmental > Aquatic > Freshwater > Lake | place: Crystal Bog, Wisconsin, USA | collected... | reverse complement strand
TTTGATATACGCTCTTACCTTCTACAGTTCTTATTGACAAAGTGTACAATCCAGAACTCAATACCTTGTTCATAGTGATTGTTTCACTCGTTGAACCCGCTGTATGATTGATTGCTTTACTAAATACTTCCTGACCAAGATTGTTTACTAATACTACTGTGTATTTACCTGCAGCTACATTTTGCGTTTGTACAGTAAAGGTTTTATCGGTAACTGGGTTAGGATACAAACTTATGTTACCTTTCACAGTACCTGCAATTACTGGCACTATTTTGCTTTGTTTGAATACTATGCTGAAACGATCTTTATAAGTAGCAACTTCTGTTGTAGGGGTAAAGCTTACTGCATTTCTACAGGCACTTCAGTATTAGTCAGTCCATCTTTAATAAATGCCTGTAATCCTGGGGATGTAAAATTAGTAGCATCTACTTTTAATGTGTAAGCAGTGTTTTCAATAACATTACCCAATTTCAAAGCAATTTCATCATTTGCACTTGGTAAGGTTAAACCATCAATACTTAAATCGTTGCCCAGTTCATTGATAAAAATGTTTTCACCACTATTCATCAGTTTCATCGCATCTTCTTCCCCAATTGATTTGCTGTTATTGTTATTAAAGATTGCAATAGCACCATCTAGGTGAGTAGATACACCATCCACATCCTTCCAGATGCTAGCAGAAAGCATATTAAGGGTATTCATAGTACGGAATACCGCTGTTTGCGTTTGACCAGTCATCTTATTGCTTTCTTGTATCACTACTTTAGGTAAGAAACTTGACAAACTACTTGTAAGTGTTCTGTGATATACCCAGAAGCCTTGACCTGGTTGAATATTCAAATAGTTGGATGCTGTAGTACTTCCACCTACTGGAAATACAGGAACAATTGCACCGTTCACAGTGGTATATTGTACCGTTATATAACGTTGCAATCCGTATGAATTCCCTGGTGTTGAATTTTGAAAATTAGGATCTATGAAATAATACGTATTATATAATCCTGCAGATACACCTGTACTATTTAATATGGATGACCAACTAACAGGACAAGCATAAGGATTGGTAATAAATGACCAACCTCCAGAATAGCTTGGTGAAGTTCCTGTTTCAACAGTATAATTGCTAGGAGCTGTTAATCCATAAGTAGACGTATAAGCACTTGATACAGTACCTCCTTTACCTATTGCATTAAAGGTAACATCACCAGTCACTAACTGTCCGGTAGCTCTGATAGTAGTAGCTGTAGGCATTGAAGATGGATTAGTACCCATATTAAAGTTTCTTCCTCCTCTTACCAATACTCTTAAGCCCTGATATGGATCAAGATTCCAACCCTTGGTTCCTTTTACAGAACCACCCGTATTAGAAGAAGTAGTAGTAATTGGCGTCCAATTTCCATTGGTACAGTTGTATAAAGATGGCGTAGTATTACCATTGGTAGTAAGATCAAATCCTGTTGCAGCATCAGTAGCTGAATACCCAGGATAACCTGTTTTACCAGTAATAAATATACCATAAGTAGCTGATGGTGAACCTATACCACCTTCCTGCCAGTTGGCAAATACAGAACCTGCATGTGCCACTGAAGGACCAAGATCACGATAGTTTCTATTAAATTTAGGTATATAACGCTCTACAGTAATGTTGGTAGCAGTATTGGCAGCAACAGTTGTACCATCAGGTGCAGTATAGCTAGCAGTTTTAGTACCATCTACTACAGAACCAACCATATTGGCAACTTCAGCAGTGCCACTGGCACTACTCTTTAAAGTAAGTTTATGCCCATGAATATCCAATTTAGCACTTGAGTTGCTTAATGACAAAAGTTTAGCAATACCAAGATCGTTTCCTAAAGTTGCAGTATTGGCACCACTAATAGTTAAACTACCTAAAGTATTACCATTTGCAAATCCTAGAGCACTAGTAGTACCAGCAGTACCACTTCCAGTAATATTTATATTAGAAGTAGCAGAGCCAACCAAATTACCAGCTCCAGTAATGTTACCTACAGTTAAAGTATTAGACCCTATACTAAAGTTTCCAGAACTAATATTAAGTGTACCAATAATGCTTAAGTCATTAGAAAGTGAAACTCCAGCAGCATTACTAATATTCAACACAGTGTACTTACCAGAACTGCTATAACCAATAACTAAACCACCAGCAGCAGAAGAAATAGATTGTGCACTAGTTCCAGTCATATTAATGTTACTAGTACCTGTAGTACTATTGTAAATAGTGAAAGCATTTGTTGTATTTAAATTGCTTAAAGCATCATTAATATTCAAGGTTTTAGTAGCTAAGTTAATTGTTACAGGATTAGTAGCAGTAGCACTCAAGGTTAAACTATCAACCGTAAAGTTTGCAGTAGCTGTAGGAGTTAAAGCATTCGTATTATTGTTGATTACAAAGTTTGAATAAGATTGTGCAGCTGTACCATTAGCAAAAGGTAAATAGCTACTGCTAGTACCATCATATTCGTAAGTACTATGAGAATTGAAGACAATAACGGCTTTACCACCAAAAATGTCACCGCCTTTAATTCCTTTCAATTTAGAATATTTGTTAAATACTACAGAACCAGCAGTACCTGTACCAAAAGGCGAGCTACTACTTGATAAATTATAAATTGCAGTAGCACCGGCATAGAAAGTAATAGAATTTTTGTCTGCACCATTAAAGGAATGTGAAGTTTGAGATGTATTAGCTGCATTACCTATACTTAATGTACCATAAATATTAGCTGTAGAACCAGTTAATAAATTAATTGTAATTGCACTACCACTACTTGTACCAGAACCTCCAAGAGAAAATGATGAAGTTTGATCAATGTCAAAGGCATCAGCACCACCATTGATAGTTACTGTTCTGCTACCGCCAGCATTCCAAGTAACATTAGCACTATTCTTAAACAATAATCGACCAATACTAATAGCTGGTGAGGAAGCTATAGCTGGAACAGCAATTGTACCACTAATTCCAGTACCATCAAATACAAGTATATCAGATGATAAGAACGTAATCGCAGTTCCACTAGCCCCAACAGCTGCACCACCTACACCAAGTAAACTCCAATTGGATTGATCTAATAGACCATTACTCGAACCAGCATTACCGCCAACCCAAGTATACGTATTTGGTCCTGTTAAACTGAAAGGAGATGAAGTAACAGAGAATGTATTTAACCCTACTGTACAAGTAAATGTTATAGTAGCAGTATTTGTGAAGACCGTTTCTGAAGTGGCTTTTAATGTACTAAAGGTAACTGTTCCTCCAATTCCTGCAACTGTAGCAGTACCCCCTAAAGTCCAGCTATAAGCATTTGTAGAGGTAGCTGAAGCGGTAACATTGGCTGTACTGGTGGTACTATTACCGTATTTATCTTGTATATACACAATTGGTTGCGTTGTAAACGCTGCTCCATTTGTTGCAGAAGGAACAGGAGTTGTTTTGATTGCTAATGTAGCAGGAACACCTGCACCGATAGTAAGGCTACTTAATACAGCATTATCATAACCTGAAGCAGTAATAGTTAAAGTATGAGTACTTGCAACTCCTAAACCATTAGTTGCACTAGGTATTAATTGTAAATTACCAGTAGTCAATACGTAATCTGCAGGTGCTAATGTATAAGTACCAAAAGAGATGGTATGTGTGGCAGATGTCCAATTTGCATCGTAATTAGTAATAGTAATATTAATAGGCGCATCTACAGTAGCACCAGTAACAGAACCTAAACTAGGAGCGGCCTTCTTAACGATTGAATTACCCAAAACAAAGTTTTCTAATGAAGTAAAGTTTACATCTGATGTTATGCTTCCAGATACTCCAAATACCGACTGATTTAAATCTACCCAGTTACCAGCATTGCTTCCAGCTATTTTAATATTACTAGGAGAATTTACCGACATACCGTTACCAGTTGCATCGGTAGCATCGTACACCAATTTAATAGTTGCAGTATTGATATTACTAGCAGAAGACGACAATGTATAATATCTGTTGGTAGAAATAGTACTGATGGTAGAAGGTAAAGTATTAGTTGGAGTAGTACCACCTACAAATACTTCGGCAGTGTAAGTTGTAACTGTAGCTGCTTTTTGTGTAATATTTAGCGTAACAGGGCTGTAGCTGCCACTCTTACCTATTGGGAATACAATAGCAGTAGCAGAACCAGTTGCAATAGTATTTTGCACAGGACCACTTACATAACTGGTATTGCTACCTCCTGCTATAGTAGCACCTGCTGCTAATGAGAGTAGATTGGTACTGGTAGAAGTAAGTACACCAGTAGTTAATGTAAGTTTACCACTTATAGTAAGATTGCTTGTTAAATTAACCCCAGAAGCATTACTAATTACAATTGAACCGATGGTATAAGTTCCAGAAGCAGAAACCGACTGAGCAACAGTGCCATTAAATAAAACCGCTCCGCCAGTACCTGTACCTGAATATCCAGTTAAAGTACCGCCTGTAATAGCAACTGTACCTTTAAGATTTATTACAGAACTATTAGTAGCAGAAGAACTACTAGCAGCTAATGTACCGCCTGATAAATAAAGATTACCTGCTACATTTAAGGTGCTAGTAACATTAGAAGAGTTAGCAGCAGGAGAATATGAACCGCCAGATATAGTTAAGTCGTTCGTAATGTTTATAGTTCTACCAGTACCTCCTGTACCTTGAGCTATATATCCAATACCCGTTCCTTTAATAGTTAATGCACCCAAGGTAGTAGTACTTGGATTAAACAAAATGTAAGAAGTAGCACCTTCGGTAGAAGGAACATCTACTACCACCGTACCAGCTATACTACCATTTATTCTGAAATTAGCATCAGAAGAAGGTAAATGTTTAATAGTTACTACAGATGCAGAACCATAAATAGTATTGGTAATAGGTAAATATGAAGTTTGATCGCCACTGATTATGTTAGTAACTGTAGTAGGATTAACTATATAGTTACCATATACTTTTAGTGAACCTGTAATAACTGGTGAGTTGGATATACTGGCTGTAGAAGCCTGATATTCAAGCGTTCCACCACCATTACCTGCATCAGGACTAATAGTAAGTATTGTAGAACCTGCAACAGTAAGTACCTTTTGTACTGTTAATTTACCACCGTCTGCAACGGTAGTATTACCTACGGTAGTTGCGGTACTTATAGTAATATTATGATTATTTAATATAGTAACCATAGTTGCACTGCTAGTAGGAGCAGCAGTAGCGTTGAACCAGTTTAAATTATCCCAACTACCTAACCAAGTAGAATTTGTGGCCCAATCACCACTACTGTTCGATTTGAAGTAATCGGTGGCAGTGGTAGCAAAAGCTGGAATTTCGAAAGAAGTTGTAGTAGCACTAACCAATGACCCTGAAGTGAAGGTAAGCGTAACTCCTGTTTGATCAGAACCGTCGGTAGTTAAAGCATTTAAAGCACTGAAAGTAGCCTCACCTGCTGTAGTAGTTGTAGTAGTCCCAGCATTAATAGCAGTATTAGTGCCATTGATAGTTACACTTATTGAAGACGTGCTACCGGTAATATTGTTATATTTATCCCAGATTTGAACAACTGGATGACTAGTAAATACTGCAGCATTTTTGGACAGTTTACTTTCTGGTTCGGTAGTAACGGCTAATTGATAATCTGCTCCAGCACCAACTACCAGATTGTTGAGTGTAGCCGCATTATAATTTGATACATTTACATTGAAAGAATAACTGCCTGCTTTTTGAAGATATGATGACTGGGAAGGATCAAATGTAATTTGACCAGGCACCGTTAAATCATACGCTGAAGAAGGTAAAGTATTAGTACTTGAATTGATAGTTACCGTTATAGAACTAATATGATTTTGCCAGTAGTTATTAAGGCTAATATCATTAGTAATATTAATAGTATACGGATTATCAACAGTAGGAGTTGTTGAAGGGCTATTTAATGTAGGCGTTTGATTAACTGATAAATCAAAACCTGTAGAGGTAACTGTAAGTGTACCATCTGTAAAAGTGATAGTAGCTCCCGTAACAGCAGCAGCAGAAGTAGCAGTTAGATCGGTAAAGGCTACCACACCTGCAGCAGCAGCAACAGTAGTAGTACCACCTATTGTCCAAGTACCACTACCAACAGATGCTGTTACATTATCCGTACTAGTAAGATTATTGTATTGATCTTCTACATACACCACTGGTTGAGTGGCTAAACTACTTCCATTTGATAAAGGAGAAGCTGGTGCAGTATTTACAACTAATTGAGTAGGTACACCTGCACCAATTATTTGACTAACCGTTTTATCAACATATCCTGTTGAAGAAATAGTAATAGTGTAAGTGCCAGCAGTTTGCAAATAAGAAGATTTAGAAGGTTTTAATGTAATTTGACCTGACGTAGTTAAATCGTAAGCAGAAGAAGGTAAACTATTTGTACCCACTTTAATGGCAGTTACCCCTGCACGCCATGTACTGTTATCGGTAAAAGTAATCGTAAAATCATTATCTACCGTTGCACTAGTAGCAGCCGTTAAAGTTGGCCCTACTAAAGCTATTTTTCCTAAGGTGAAGCTACCTAGTTTAGTAAAGCTAACATCGGAAGTAATGGTTCCTGAACTAGCACCAGCACTTGGTCCCTCATTTACCCAGGTAGAACCACCTTCACTATTTAATATTCTTAATGCTGATGCATTAGAAATTAATGAATTACCATCGGTAGCATCGTACACTAGCCCTATTGATGCAGCACTTATATTGTTTGTACCGCTAGTAGTTACTGAATAAGAACGAGTAGTAGAAGCACTAATAAATCCGGAAGGCAAAGTTTTGCTAGCAACCGTATTGCTAACCGAAGCAGTATAGGTATTTGCTGTAGCAGCAGTTTGTGTTACATTTAAAGTAACGGGGCTATAATACGTAGAAGAACCAATAGGGAAGGTTAATGTAGCAGGACTTAAAGAAGCTGCCGAAGTAATAGCCAACGGACCACTTATATAAGAAGTAGTACTAGCACCACTAACTGATCCTACAGGTATTGTTGGTAAATTGGTAGAAGTAGTAGTTAGTATACCACTATTAAATATTAATGAACCGCTTAATGTTACAGGATAATTTAAAGTAACATTTGCACCAATAGTAATATTGTTAGGAATATCAACATTACCAAAAACAATGGCAGCACTTGAGGCTATACCACCAGTAGCAATACTATTATTTAAAGTAACTGATACATTCGTGGAGATGCTGGAAACTTTAGAACCCAATGGAATATTAGTTCCAGTAACTTGCATACCAACAATTATGCCTGCTGTATTTGAAAAAGGAATAACTTTTTGAGAAGCTGCTGCTGTTCCAGAAGTATTTAAAGTAAGTGTTGGTATTAACAATGGAGTAGTAGTATTACCATCAAATTCATAATTTGCACCTGCAGTATAGATTTGTGTACCATAAGTAAGAATTGAGCCTGCAATTCCCGCAGAATTGGCTGTTTTTAAAGTTGCTCCTGCTGCTAAAGTAAATACATTATTGCTACTTCCAGTAATAGTAAAATTACCACAATCTAATGTACCAGTAACTTTAAAGTTGGTAGCACTAGCGGTTGGAGCTAAATTTCTATTCAATGTATAACTACCACTTACCGTGATAGTAGAAATTCCACTAAAACCATACGAACAATTAATAGTTTTATTGGTTCCATGAAAATCAATTGTATTAATTGGAGAAGTGCTTGCAGATGACCATACAGATCCTAATGTATTTACATTACCATCTATTATTAAACTTAAAGAAGTGTAGGATGAATTATTGGCTAATTGGAAAATTCCGGCGCCTGATGGTAGATTTAAATCACCGCCAATGTGAAAAGTTATTGCATCATTGCTAGCACCATTTATCACTTTACATTTTCCCGTACCAGAATTAGTTACTTTAAAATTACCTGCTATGTATAAAGTACCTGTATTTGCACTTGTTAATATATGATTCGTACCAGCACCAGAGAAGTTAAAATTAAAGTTGCCATAAGTATCCGTAATAGCCAACAAATCTGAACAACCTGCAATTGTTGTAACCAATAAGTTTGAATTACTTGTCCAACTAGCAGGTGTAGGTGCCTTTGTAATGCTTGCATTATTTAATTCACAAACGCTGTAGTCTGCAAAAGAAACTCCACTACCAGTAATAGAAACATTAACAGAAGAGCTCTCTAAGAAATATCCTCTCACACTCAATGTACCCGTTACGCTTAATGCAGCAGAACCAGTTATGGTAAGTGTACCATTGCTAGAACCTCCCACAGTAGCAATAGAATTTAAACCAGTAGCCTGAACATTTACAGTACCTGAAACTGCCATAGATGTACTGGTAGAATATGTAGTACCTGCACCTATATTTAAAGTACCTGCTATAGTTTGGCTAGCTGCAGAAGAAGTAATATTTACAGTAGTACCCAATGATAATGTGGTATTTAAAGCAGTAGTAAGCGTACCAGTAACAGATAAAGTAGCAGCAGTACTTGCTTGTAAAGTAACATTGGTATTTGCAGTTGAAACCAACAAACTAGCTACTGTTTCTGTGTTTACATTCGTTACAGTTACCGTAGTACCAGAATTGAATTGTAAAATATCTGATGCAGCTGGAGAAGTTCTTGTAGGAGTCCAGTTAGTAGATACTTGATAGTCGTTTGTAGTACCTTTCCAAGTATACGTATTCGCACTAATTGTTTGTGGACTAGAAGCAGCAATTGTTCCTGAAATAGAAACAGGCGTATTAAAAGTTAAATTTGTTGTATTAGATAAAGCTCCTGGTGTTAAAGAATGTCCTATAGTAGCACTAGCATTTACATCGGTCGTAATCCAGAAGTTACCAGTAGAACCATAATGTATAGTAGTGTTAAATCCTGTAAAGCTAATTGGGGAAGTAGCTAAAGCTGAATTTACGGTAGCTATTAACGAAGCATTACTAAAAGTACTTGAAGAAGCGCTAAAGTATAAATTATAACTTACCAAATCACCTGTAACTAATCCAGAAACAGAGATTGGTAAACTAACCCCAGTTAAAGTAGCATCGTTTGCAGAAACAGTTAAAGAGAAATTAGTTATTATATTTCCAGTAGAACCAACAGGTAAAGATTGTGCACCAATTGCGGTGTTTGAAGTAACTACTACTGGCTTTGTAACCACCGTTATAGTACCAGTAAGGGAAGCTGCAGAAGTACCATCGGTAGTTATAGTGTACCCATAAGTTCCGGCAACAGTAGGCGTACCAGATATAACCACAGGATTTGAGCTATTAGCCACAGTAATTCCTGAAGGAGGAGTACTTGAATTTGTTGTTCCAGTCCAAGTTACACTTGCTGTTGTTGCAGAACCACCCCAAGTATACTGAATACTTGACATTGCGTTTCCAGTATATAGTGTGGGAGAAGCTGTACCATTGGTTAGAGTAATGGTAGGTGCAGCACAGTCAGCTACCGTAACAGATGAAGAAACAACACTTGCACATTTACCAGAAACAGTTGTTGCTTGTGCAGTAACTACATCTCCTTTAGAAAGTGCTGCTACTGTTTTAGACCAAGAATTGCTGGTAATAGTTGTTGTTCCTAAAGAAGTACCCCCTTTAAATATTGTAATTGTTGAACCATTTGCTTCCGAACAAGTACCTAGCACTTGTGTAGCTCCTGTACAAATTGGAGAAGTAACTATAGGGGTAGCAGCTACACTCTGCACTGTAACAGATGTAGATGTTGCACTTGTACATTTATTAGCGGCAGAAGCTGTGGCCGTAATTACATCTGCACCAGCTAAAGCAGGCGAAATACTAGATAAAGTCCACGCATTAGAACTGACACTAGCTGTTCCTATAGAAGACCCTCCTTTTAAAATCGTTATGGTAGTACCATTTGCTTCGGAACTTGTACCACTTACAGATGTAGCACCTGCACAAATACCAGTAGTAACTACCGGAGCAGCAGAAATGCTTTGTATGGTTACGGTAGCAATGCCACTCGTACACTTACCACTTGTTAATGCTGTTGCAGTAATAACATCGGGGGTAGTAGAAGATAAAGCTGGTGATATACTAGTTTTACTCCATACACCTGAAGAAATTGTTGCAGTACCAATAGAATTACCATTTTTTAATATAGTTACCGTACCACTAGTTTCGGAACTTGTTCCGCTTACAGTAGTAACTCCATTACATATAGAAGAAGTAATAACAGGGGTAGCAGTAATGCTTTGGACAGTTACAGAAGCAGATGCAACACTAGCACATTTACCAGAAACTGAAGTTGCTGCGGCAGTTAAAACATCACCCGCCGTTAAAGTTAATCCTGTAGCAGTCCAAGTACCTCCAGTAACAACTAATGCAGTACCAAGACTAGTAGCTCCTGCTTTATATACCGTAATGGTACTACCAACAGCCTCGGAACTGGTACCCGCTATAGAAGTAGTAGAAGGACAAATACCTGAAGTAGTAATAGCAGGTGCAGTAGCTACACTTTGAACAGTAACCGAACCAGATGCAGAGCTTGAACAATTACCAGTTTTAGTAGCCACAGCAGTAACAACATCTGCAGCAGTTAAAGCAGCAACGGTGGCTGTCCAAGCTCCACTACTTACTGTGGTTGTACCTATACTAGTTGTTCCAGCTTTATAAACCGTTATTGCTGTACCATCAACCTCAGAGCTTGTACCAGAAACGGTTGTACCTGCTGCACATAATGTAGTAGAGGTAATAGTGGGAGCTGTGGTAGAACCTGTACAAGCTACAGCAGTAGTACCAGAAATTACAATACCTTTAGTAACAACATATTTACCTGTTGTAGAACCAGAAGTATAAGGATAAATTCTAAAATAAAGCTTTTGACTTCCTTGAATAGTTACATTAGGAGTTATAGTTATAGCGATACTTGTAGCAGAAGTACCTAAAGTACCTGAATTAGCTGGAGTTTTAGTTGCAAAAGTTGGATCTGTAGAATAATAAGAATTAAACCTTATAGAACTACCACTATTAACGGAGATAGTACCAGTGATAGAGTTAATTGAAAAGCTTGAGCCAGAATTTGCTTGTACGGAGAACTCCATATATCTATTGGATACTTCAGTACCATCACCTGGCCACCCACCATCTGGGCTACCAGTACCATACCTTGGAGATGTCCTTTGCCCAGAAGAGCTGTAAGCTGAAGAGGATGGCGTATATAAATTATTCAATGCTTGCGCGCTTCCTGTTACATTCCCAATATTAGCAACTGAACCATCAGTAGTTAGTGCCCAAGTAGCACTAGCAGTTTGAGAATAGACATTACTAAAATTAATAAAAATTCCACAAAAAAGTAGCATAATAAAAGATAGTAATCTCATATTGATACCTTTAAATGGTTGTTTGAAATTTACGATATTACCATTATTGGCAATAAGTGTACCCTTTTTCATATAGTGATGATTATTATTTACAGAATTGGAGACGATGCCTGCAACAGACATAAATACTTGGTGTAATGCTTTTTTCATATAGCTAACTTTTAACTAAAGTAGGCAGGCTGTATAAATTTTTTGAAATAAATACAAAAGGTATAATACAATCGTTTATCTTACCCCTTTATATTTAGAATTGCCAGCTACTTAATCGTTTTCAAAAATAACCAGCGAATAATTAAAAACATCAGTTAATCAATACAAAAAAAACGCAAACGCTACCGATAACGTTTGCGTAATTATTAAAGGAATACGAAAATGTATAAAATGTACTATTTACATTTAATTTCATGGTATTATTGTTTTTAGAATTCAACACCCCTATCTAACATTAACAAACCACTCTTTTCATTCAGAATCTATTTATAAAACAATAGACTATAATCACCATCAAAGTATTACTGATAAAATAGCGTAATTGGTTAATAATAAATAAAGTATCATCTCAAATTCTAAACATACTTGCAGTGCTTAAGTATTTATCCGAGTTGATGATATTTACTAAGAAGCTATTACATTAGTATATGTTATACTTATAACTTAAAAAAATCCCTTACAAACAATAAGTAGATTATTACCTAATCATTCAATATTTTTAGTAAGAATAAAAGACCTTTAAAAATATATTTTACCTTTCATGACGAATGTCATTTTCTGCTAAAAGTGGCGGTCTACCTTCGTGGTCTTGTAGGGATACAATACCTTACAAGAAAAAGAATGAAAAAAGATCTAACTGTTAGTTTAGACTCTTTTTCTGGTGTTGAGAAAAGCTGCTTATGCATAGAGAACACTACAAAAACATTTTTACAATGTCCGATTGGCAAATTCAAGCTTAATTCTGCCCATTTTCAAACAATATTTCAAGCAATATTTCAAAATTTCTGCACTCAGGAAACATCCCCGAGTGCTCGGCCAACATTGTTGAGTACTCGGGAACTTTGGCTGAGGGTAAGGGCGGTTTGG
>Ga0007874_1000080_pt1 | contig 12858 bp, 15 predicted proteins | sample CryBogCBH22May08_FD_55003 | JGI IMG/M metagenome (GOLD analysis project Ga0007874, IMG submission 55003) | Freshwater microbial communities from Crystal Bog, Wisconsin, USA - CBH22May08 | ecosystem: Environmental > Aquatic > Freshwater > Lake | place: Crystal Bog, Wisconsin, USA | collected... | reverse complement strand
TCACAGGGCATTATTGATGCTAAGTTTGGGGCTGGCCCTAAAAAGGATATGGATGCGATTGTTGCTTACATCGTTACCCATTCAAAAGGCAAAAAAATTAACGTTAGTACTGCCCATCCAAAAGAAAAAGAAATGTATGCCATGGGTAAACGTGCATTCTTCTTTCAGGGCGGTCCTTTTGACTTTTCTTGCGCCTCCTGCCATGGAGCAAGTGGTAAGCGGATTCGTTTGCAAGATCTACCAAACATAACGACTCAAGAAGGAGCCGCACTTGGCTGGGGATACTGGCCTGCTTATCGTGTTTCAAGCGGTCAATTTTGGACTATGCAGCAAAGGTTAAATGACTGCTTTAGACAACAACGCTTCCCATTCCCAATTTATGGCTCTGACGTAACCATTGCTCTATCAATGTATATGGCAAAGAACGCCAATGGTGGAATGATTCAAACTCCTGGATTGAAGCGCTAAGAATATGAAGACACTCATGATGACATCGACAAAACACCTTTTCTTGGTATTTCTTGGTTGTGGTGCATTGGCTATTTCCGCTAATGTTTCCGCGCAACAGAAAGCTGATCCCCAGTTTGAAAAGATGATGAAGAATAGTTTCCGAGCTGAAGGCATCGCCGGTCTTGATCGCATTGATCAAGATGCAACGCAAAAGTTTTGTTCGGATCCAATTTTTGCATCCAGTAAGGCTGGCGCTGCTAAAGCTATTGAGATCCAGAAAATCAATATGGCAACGATTAAACAACCGACGGATGGCAAATACGTAGGCGATTGGAAAAGCGGTGAGGCTATTGCCCAAAGCGGACGGGGGGCAACGTGGACAGATACGGCTACAACCCCTATCGGTGGTGGCTGCTATAACTGCCATGAGATCGATAAAAAAGAGATTTCATATGGAAATATTGGACCAAGTTTGTGGAATTACGGCAAGAACAGGGGCTACTCTCAGGAAGTGATGACCTATACGTGGAATCGCATTAATAATTCCAAGGCATACAACGCCTGTAGCAATATGCCCAGGTTTGCACACTTCAAACTTTTGAACGAAAAACAAATACAAGATCTTATGGCACTGCTATTGGATCCACAATCACCAGTTAATCAATAGGCTTTACATCATGTCAATTAATCGTAGGGAGTTTTTGCAAACTCTCGCTATCGCTTCGGCTGGTGGTTTAAGTCTCAACTCTGATTTTGCTTTTGCCCAGGAATCGGCTAAGAAGTTTTATGAGCTGCCTAAATTTGGCAATGTTCATTTACTGCACTTTACTGATTGTCATGCGCAGCTATTGCCGATTTACTTTCGCGAACCGAATGTTAATTTAGGAATTGGGATTCAACAAGGTCGTACACCCCATTTAGTTGGCGAATATTTCCTAAAAGCAAATGGCATCCCTGCGGGAACAAGAGATGCGCACGCATTTACGTACCTAAACTTCACAGAAGCAGCAAAGACTTATGGAAAAGTAGGTGGGTTTGCACATCTATCGACACTCGTTAAGCAGATGAAGGCTTCCCGACCAGGTTCATTGCTATTGGATGGTGGTGATACATGGCAGGGCTCAGGCACTGCCTTGTGGACCAATGGCCAGGATATGGCCGATGCTGCTTTAGCTCTTGGCGTCGATATCATGACGGCTCACTGGGAAATGACCCTCGGTGAAGAGCGCGTCATGGAGATTGTAAACAAAGACTTCAAGGGCAAGATTGAATTCTTAGCTCAGAATATTAAGACATCTGATTTTGGTGATCCCGTTTTTCCGGCTTATACGATTCGGAAAATGAATGGCATTCCTGTGGCGATTATTGGACAAGCCTTCCCATACACGCCAATTGCTAATCCTGGTTATATGGTTCCGAACTGGACTTTTGGAATTCAGGAAGAGAACCTGCAGAAGACGATTGATGAGGCTAAAGGGAAGGGCGCAAAAGTCGTCGTCCTCTTGTCCCACAACGGCATGGACGTGGATTTGAAGCTAGCTTCACGAGTGAGTGGGTTGCATGCCATTTTGGGTGGCCATACCCATGATGGTGTGCCGATTCCAGTCCAGGTTAAGAATCCTGGCGGCATGACCTTAGTGACCAATGCTGGCTCAAACGGCAAATACCTCGGTGTATTAGATTTTGATGTCAAAGGTGGTAAGCCCGTCGACTTTAGATACAAACTCATGCCAATCTTCTCGAACCTGATTCCAGAAGATAAATCCATGTCGACGTTGATTCAAAAAATTAGGAAGCCTTATGAATCGAAGTTGCAGGAGAAGTTGGCAGTTACAGATAGCCTCCTTTATCGTCGTGGCAACTTCAATGGCAGCTTTGACCAGGTAATATTAGATGGCTTGATGGCTCAGAAGAATGCAGAAATTGCTTTTTCACCTGGATTTAGATGGGGAACTACCTTATTACCAGGCCAAACTATCACGATGGAAAATTTGTTGGATCAAACAGCAATTACATATCCGTACACTACCGTCAACATGATGACGGGGGAAACGATTAAGACCATCTTAGAAGACGTTGCAGATAATCTCTTCAATCCAGATCCGTATTACCAGCAAGGTGGCGATATGGTACGGGTTGGCGGCCTGCATTACACCATCGATCCAGCAGCTTCAATGGGTAATCGCATTTCTGAAATGCGTCTCAATGGAAATCTCATTGACGCCAATAAATCTTACAAAGTAGCAGGCTGGGCTCCTGTAAGTGAGGCAGCTAAAAATCTTGGTGTGAGCCAATCTGGGATGTGATTGCCCGGCATTTGCGTGACATTAAAACTGTCAAGGCCGTCAAACTCAATGAACCAGTAATCAAAGGTGTTTCAGGAAATCCTGGCATCGCTCCCATCTAGACCTCAATCAATATGAAAGTCCATATGTCTAAGTTAGCTAAATTATTCCTCAACACTATGTTGGTGGGCTGCACTTTTTTGGGATTTGCTCTCAATGTCCATGCACAACAAGCGGCAAGCCCAACAAAAGTGGTTTATCACATTGATGATGCAGAATCACAGGGTTTAAAGGGCTTACGAAATATCCGAAACCATTTAGATATATCACCAACAACCCAGATTATTGTCGTCACACACGCCAATGGCATTGATATGCTGATGGAAGGCGCGAAAGACAAGAAAAATAATGTGGAATATGCGCCATTGATTGGCGCCCTGAAATCACGTGGCGTTCGCTTTGAGGTCTGTGAGATCACCCTTAAAAATAGAGGCATTAAGAAGGATGTCTTCATTCTTGACGCCGACTTTACACCCTCTGGTGTCGTGCGAATTGCTGATCTCCAAGCAAAAGATCACTACGCCTATATCAAGCCTTAGGTCGATTTAAGTCATCCATTATCTAGCCTTGATCAATGAAGTATTTTATTGCTTCGATATTGAGCCTCATTCTGTCGAGCCTTTGCTTTGCCGAACCCGTTGACCTTGTTAATCTAAAGCCAATTCAGGTTGCACAAAATACCTATTTTGTTCAAGGCTTCCCAGAAATGGGCTCGAGTAAAAACCAGAACTTTATTTCTAATGCAGGGTTTGTAGTGACGCCTAAAGGTGTCGTGGTAGTTGACGCTTTGGGATCGCCAGCTCTTGCGCAAAAGTTGCTCAATGAGATTGCAAAAATCACAAAACAAAAAGTGGTAGCAGTCATTGTTACCCATTACCATGCAGACCACATATATGGCCTTCAAGTCTTCAAAAAAGCAGGTGCAAAAATATANGCACAAGAGCTCAGCAAGGACTACTTAAATTCTGATGCAGCTCGCCAAAGACTGGAATCCTCTAGGATAGATTTTGCTCCATGGGTNAATTCAAGTACTCACTTAGTNGCNCCTGATCAGTGGATCAAGTCTGAAAAAACANTAACGGTTGGCGGAGTAGATTTTTTGATTTCAAAAGTAGGTCCTGCGCATACGTCTGAAGATTTAATGGTCTATGTGCCTAGTGAGAGCGTCCTGTTTGTCGGGGATCTTGTTTTTAGAGGTCGTATTCCATTTGTTGGCAACGCTGATAGCAAAGGGTGGTTGGCGTCGCTCGACCGTATTGAGGGCTTAAAACCCAAGATCGTGATTCCTGGGCATGGTGCTTATTCACCGAGTCCAACTCAAGACATCACCTTTACCCGTGAATACTTACGATATCTGCGTGAGTCTATGGGTGAAGCCGCAAGAAATATGGATTCATTTGATGAGGTCTATACCAAGACAGACTGGTCCGAGTATGAGGGGATGCCTTTATTTCGGTCTGCCAATAGGATGAATGCCTATAACGTCTACCTTTCCATTCAGGGCGAATAGCAGTTTTGTCATATAGGCTCTAAAATAGCGCTTTAAACGCTAAATCCCTGATTTGCATGAAGTTTCTAATTAAATCCTTGGCACTTGCAGTGATGGCAGCTTTTTTGCTGAGCTCATCTGTATTTGCGAATGAGCCGCTTGCCAATGGCAAGCTAATAGATCAAGAGAAATGCTATGCCTGCCATGCAAAGAAAACGGGGTTTGGAAACGGTGACATGATCTACACCAGGTCTGACAGTAAAGTCACAACGCTCGCAAAATTAAACTCGATGATTTCAGTTTGCAATACTGAATTGCGATTAGATCTTTTTCCAGAGGATGAGAGTGATGTCTCAAAATACCTCAATCAACAATTTTATAAATTTAAACCTTAAGCAGAATTTTTAGATCATGGATGTTGTAGATATTGCCTCACTAACTAAATCAGCTTTGCTTGCAAGCTTCATTGCGACGTTTATTCTTGGTGCGACCATGCAAAAAACGGGCTTTTGCAGCATGGGTGCCGTCTCAGATATTTTCATTATGAATAGTTGGGATCGTCTTAAGCAGTGGTTCCTTGCTATTGGGGTAGCCATCATTGGTTTTGCTGTGATGTCCTATATTGGCCTCATTGATCCGCTTACGAGTTTTTATACCGGCAATAAGTTTCTTTGGCTCTCAACCATTATTGGTAGCATCTTATTTGGCTTTGGCATGGTTTTAGCCTCTGGATGCGGAAGTAAAACGCTGATTCGCATTGGCGGCGGCAATCTTAAGTCAGTCATTGTTTTTCTGGCGCTTGGTCTAAGCGCTTATATGACGATCCGTGGCTTCCTGGGTGTTATACGCATCAATACACTAGATTCTGTTTTTATCAATCTTAATACCCCTCAGGACCTACCAAGCTTGCTGAGCGCTTCAACTGGCATGATGCGATCTTCTTTGCATCTTGTTCTCGGCCTAGTGATTGGTTCTGCATTTATTATTTTTGCACTGGCTAAGAAGGCGTTTTGGACTGCTGAGAATCTTTTTGCTGGCATTACCGTCGGCCTCATCATCTGCTCTATTTGGGCTATCTCAGGACACTTTGCCTTTGTTGCGGAAGATCCGAATACCCTAGAAGAGGTTTTCTTAGCTACGAATTCAGGAAAAATGGAAAGCCTTTCATTCGTTGCTCCGTATGCCTATTTCTTGGATTGGCTCATGATGTATAGCGATACATCAAAGGTCCTCACCATTGGAGTGGTTGCCGTCATGGGCATGATTTCAGGTTCGGCCGTAGTTGCACTTTTAACGAAATCGTTTCGCTGGGAAACTTTTCGCAACCCTGAAGATACAGCCAATCACCTGATTGGCGGTGCGCTGATGGGTTTTGGTGGTGTTACAGCCTTAGGTTGTACAGTAGGGCAAGGCCTTAGCGGCTTATCTACATTAGCGCTAAGTTCATTTATCGCTCTACCGGGATTCATTTTTGGGGCATATTTGGCATTACGCTATTTGCAATATCGACTTGCTCCGAACCCCTGCAGTTAATCGATTTCATAGATAGGAAATTCAATGCAGATCAACTGGTTGGAATTTACTCCAGGGACCCGCTCTCTTAGGCGGTGTAATACTTGGTCTTGCGGCTGCTCTATACGTTCATCTGCATGGGCGAATTCTCGGAATTAGTGGAATTATTTCCGGTTTATTCACGCCTAAATCTGGCGATGTTTNATGGCGTTTGAGTGTGATACTTGGTTTATTGAGTGCGCCACTTTGGGCTGCAGTACTTCTTTGAAATGCATCCAATCCAGGTGATTGATGCAAGCTGGGCTGCTATTGTTGTTGCGGGGCTATTGATCGGTTTCGGTGCTGTTTATGGCTCTGGTTGCACGAGTGGTCACGGTATTTGCGGTTTATCGAGTCTATCCCCACGATCTATGGTGGCTACACTTTCCTTCATGTTGGCAGGCTTCATCACTGTATTTGTGATNCGTCNCATGATTGGGGCTTGAGATGAGAAAACACTTCACTCTCATTAGNCAATATTTGATTGGCGTATTTTTTGGTTTTGGCCTGATTATTTCAGGCATGACAAATCCGCAAAAGATTTTGAACTTCTTAGATCTCGCTGGNTCATGGGATCCTTCGCTGTTATTCGTGATGGGTGGAGCAGTACTGGTTGGTTTGGCTGGCTTCTATTTACTCACTAAACGCAGCCAGGCCTTTTTTGGTGGCGCCCTGCATGTGCCTACCAGGCGTGATATTTCAAAACCCTTGGTGATTGGTAGCATCATTTTTGGTGTTGGTTGGGGTATAGCAGGCTTTTGCCCAGGTCCCGCCATTGTTTCCATCGGGTCTGGTCAAGCCAAGGCTGTTGTCTTTGTGATTGCCATGCTTGCCGGCATGTGGATCTGTGAGCATTTTTTTAGCGCTCATAAGCAATCAGCCTGATTTAGAATCAAAGGTATTAAGCGTCTTCTGTCTGATTAATTTTTTGAGGTTGAAATGAGTCTTCCTATTGCCTGTCATAACGATCAATTTGGTACCCTTGGTCAAATTGATCCTAGTCACCTTGCTCAGATTGCAGAGCAGGGCTACAAGAGTGTGATTAACAACCGTCCTGATAACGAAGGCGGCCCTGATCAACCAAAGAATGCTGATATTGCCGCTGAAGCTGAAAGACTTGGTCTGCACTATGTATATCTGCCAGTCGTTAGCGGTGCATTTACTCCTGAACAAGTTGTTGAGATGGCCCGTCTAATAAAAACGCTGCCAGAACCGATCTTGGCTTTCTGTCGATCGGGTGCACGCTCTACCAATCTTTACCAATTAGCCTTACAGGTTCGCTAAGTAGTCTATGCGGATCGAGATACCCAAAGAAAAGAGGCTTGTGCATGAGATGCTCATGCCGATTCGTTGGGGTGATATGGATGCCCTACGTCATGTCAACAACACGCTTTACTTTCGTTACATGGAGCAGGCTAGGGTAGAGTGGATTGAGACCTTGGGTTTACAAGTGGCCCCTGGAAAGGCTGCCATGTTGATGATGAATGGCTTTTGCAATTTCTATCAACAGTTATCTTATCCGGGTGAACTCATTTTGAAGACATACATTGGCAACCTTGGAAAATCCAGCGTTGACCTCTTTACTTCAATGTCTCTAAGCACAAGCCCAGATGTCATTAGTGCAGAAGGCGGCGCAACTATGGTGTGGGTAGATCTAGAAACCAATAAATCAACTCCTTGGCCGCAATATCTTCTTCAGAAGATGGTTTAGGAGTGCTGCTTGCAGCCTAGCAATCCATACATCCTATCGATCGATCGCTTCAGATTGGAACGCAATCACTTCGATGTCATTATTGATGTTCGCTCACCTGCAGAATTTGCCCTGGACCATGTCCCTGGCGCAATGAATTGCCCGGTTCTCAATAATGAAGAGCGCGAACAAATTGGTACTCTCTATAAACAAGTTTCTCCTTTTGCTGCGAAGAAGCTTGGTGCCGCATTGGTTTCTCGCAATATTGCCAATCACCTAGAGAACTCCTTTATTGATTTTCCAAGAGAGTGGCGCCCGTTAATCTATTGCTGGCGTGGTGGAGAGCGAAGTGGTGCTTTCACACACATTCTGAATCGTATTGGTTGGAAAGCGATGCAACTTGAAGGTGGTTATCAAGGATTTCGTCGCACTGTGATTGATGACTTGGATCAGGCTGCGAAAGACTTTTCCTTTGAAGTGATTTGTGGCATGACTGGCAGCGGTAAGACGCGCGTTCTTCACGAAATCCAAAAGCTTGGTGCTCAAGTGCTTGATCTTGAGGGTCTAGCAATTCATCGTGGCTCTGTCTTGGGTAACGAGCCCAATATTGAACAGCCCACGCAGAAAGGTTTTGAGACGGCACTCTGGAATGCCTTTCAATCACTAGACAAGAATCAGATTGTTTTTGTCGAGTCTGAAAGTAAAAAAGTAGGCGGCGTACATATCCCCGATCCACTAATGGAAACGATTCGGAATGGCCAGTGTATTGAATTGCGCTCCAGTACCAAAACCCGAGTTTCTTGGCTGATTCGTGAGTACCATCATTTTCTATCGGATACAGATAGCTTTAAGCATAAGCTGGGGCTGCTCACTTCTCGTTACGGCAAAGTGCAAATAGCCAAATGGGAAGAAGAGATCGATGCAAAGCATTTCGAATCTCTCGTAGAGGAGTTGTTGGTGATGCACTACGACCCCTCGTATCAATCATCGATTGAGAGAAACTTTCCTAAATACAGCGCGGAAAAATTTGTGCAGTTAGATGATGATAGCGATGAGGCCTTTGCCAAGTCAGCAAAGGCCATCATGGCAGCGGTAAAGCCTTAACTAAAAGCCTGAATACCGGTTTGCGCGCGACCTAGAATTAGCGCATGAATATCGTGAGTGCCTTCATAGGTATTCACAACTTCTAAGTTGAGCATATGACGCACAACACCGTACTCATCTGAAATACCATTTCCGCCGTGCATGTCGCGAGCCATACGTGCGATATCTAAAGATTTTCCGCAAGAGTTGCGTTTCATGATTGACGTAATCTCTGGAGAAGCAATACCTTCATCCTTCATGCGGCCTAAACGTAGGCAGCCTTGCAAACCAAGAGCAATTTCGGTTTGCATGTCGGCCAACTTCTTTTGGATCAACTGATTGGCAGCAAGAGGGCGGCCAAATTGTTTACGATCCATCGTGTATTGACGAGCAGCATGCCAGCACCACTCAGCGGCGCCTAAAGCGCCCCATGCAATACCGTAACGCGCAGAATTTAAACAAGTAAATGGGCCTTTCAGGCCAGTAATTTCGGGGAATTCATTTTCAGTCGGGACGAAGACTTCATCCATGACGATTTCACCAGTGATGGAGGCGCGTAGACCCATCTTGCCAGTGATTTTAGGAGCGCTTAAGCCCTTCATCCCTTTTTCAAGGATGTAACCGCGTATCACGCCTTCATCATTTTTAGCCCACACCACAAAGACATCAGCAATCGGTGAATTGGAAATCCACATCTTTGAACCCGTTAAAGAGAATCCGCCTGGAACTTTCTTGGCGCGAGTAATCATGCCGCCAGCATCAGAGCCGTAGTTTGGCTCGGTTAATCCAAAGCAACCAATCCATTCACCACTTGCTAATTTAGGTAGATATTTTTGCTTTTGTGCTTCGCTACCAAATTCATTGATGGGGACCATCACTAAAGATGATTGAACACTCATCATGGAGCGATATCCAGAATCGACCCGTTCGATTTCCCGAGCAATCAGACCATAAGAGACGTAATTGAGGTTTGCGCCGCCATATTGCTCTGGAATGGTGATGCCAAGCAGACCCAATTCGCCCATTTCACGAAAAATGGAAGGATCAGTCGTTTCATTACGATAAGCATCATGAATTCTTGGCGCTAGTTTGCGTTGGGCATATTCAGCAGCTGCGTCACGAACCATGCGCTCTTCTTCGCTCAACTGGGTGTCAAGGAGGAGGGGGTCTTCCCAATGAAAGCTCGGTTTACTCATGATGTTGTGTCCTATTTGATTTTTGATAGGGAGCCCTGTGCGTTTTCAGGAATCGCTATATTCTTACTTCTATTATCCATTTTTTAACGCCTAGAGCACGCCAAAGCCCATAAGCCATGTCAGCCATCAGAAGTCACCATCGTTACTATGACTTAATCTTGGCCGCCTTTGTGGTGGTTCTGTTGTGCTCTAACTTTATTGGCGCCGGTAAGGCTGCTGTGATTGATTTGCCTTACTTTGGCCCTGTCATTTTTGGCGCCGGTATTCTTTTCTTCCCGATTTCTTACTTTTTTGGGGACATCCTGACTGAGGTATATGGCTACGCCTATGATCGCAGGGCTGTCTGGGCTGGATTTGCTGCATTGGCCTTTGCAGCCATCATGGCGCAAATTGTGATTGCACTTCCAGTAGCCCCTGGTGAGTATATGGCTCAGTACCAACAGGGCATGGTCTCGGTATTTGGTAATTCCTGGCGGATCGCTTTAGCCTCGATGCTGGCTTTTTGGTGCGGCAGTTTTGTTAACAGCTATGTGCTGGCTAAGCTCAAAATCTGGACCCAGGGACGCTTTTTATGGGTCAGAACGATTGGCTCGACTGCTTTCGGTGAGTTAGTAGACTCCTCCTTGTTTTATGTATTGGCTTTTTACGGGATTTGGCCTATTCAAGAGCTTATACAGGTGGCATTAGTGCAATACGTTCTAAAGACCTCTTGGGAGGTTCTAGCGACGCCATTGACCTATTGGGTAGTAGGCGCCCTTAAGCGTAAGGAAAGCGTTGATCACTACGACATTCACACGAATTTCACCCCATTTCGGGTCAAAGTCTGAATTTGGCTTTAAAGCCGTTAACCCGTTAAAATATTGGACTTTACCCCCATTGCTGGGGTATTCCCTTTGAATTGAATTTCAGAAAGCTAGAAAACATCCGTGCTGTCAGCATCTAATATCACTATGCAGTTTGGGGCAAAACCCCTGTTTGAGAACATCTCCGTTAAATTTGGCGGCGGCAATCGCTACGGCCTCATTGGCGCGAATGGTTGCGGTAAATCTACTTTTATGAAAATCTTAGGTGGTGAATTAGAGCCAACCAGCGGAAANATCAGCCTAGATCCAGGTATTCGTCTTGGTAAATTGCGCCAAGATCAATTTGCTTATGAAGATGTACGCGTTTTAGATGTGGTGATGATGGGGCATGAAGAGATGTGGAAGGCCGCAGCTGATCGCGATGCCATCTATGCCAACCCCGATGCTACTGATGAAGACTACATGCGCGCCGCAGAGCTCGAGGGCAGCTATGCCGAGTACGGTGGCTACACAGCAGAAGCTAAAGCAGGGGAGTTGCTTTTAGGTATTGGCATTCCCATTGATCAACACAATGGTTTGATGAGCAACGTGGCCCCAGGTTGGAAGTTGCGTGTATTGCTTGCCCAAGCCCTTTTCTCAGATCCTGATGTGCTCTTGCTTGATGAGCCAACCAATAACTTGGATATTCATTCGATTCATTGGCTTGAAGATATTCTCAATGAAATCAAAAGTACGATCGTCATCATTTCTCATGATCGCCACTTCTTAAATGAAGTGTGTACCCATATGGCTGATATGGACTTTGGAACACTTAAAGTGTATCCAGGCAACTATGACTCCTACATGCTTGCATCCGTTCAAGCGCGCGCTCAACAGCTGAGCTCGAACGATAAAGCCAAGGAAAAGATTGCTGAACTACAGGCTTTCGTTAGCCGCTTCTCTGCAAATGCCTCTAAAGCCCGTCAGGCTACATCGCGTCAGCGTCAATTAGAGAAAATTGAGATTACAGAAATCAAACCCTCTTCACGTCAAAACCCATTTATTCGTTTTGACACCGAGAAGAAGTTGCACAACATGGCTGTCGAGTGCAACGCGTTAACTAAATCTTATGACCGAACCATTTTTAAGAACTTTAAATTGGCTATTCGTGCCGGTGAGAAAGTTGCCATCATTGGTCAAAACGGTGCAGGTAAGACCACGCTTCTCAAAACGATTCTGAGCAAGCGCTTTGATGGCATTGTTGCTGATAGTGGCGATGTGAAGTGGGCTGAGAATGCCAATGTGGGTGTGATGCCGCAGGACAATACCGAACTCTTCGCTAAAGACGAGTTGCTGATGGATTGGATGAATTGGTGGCGCAACACTGGCGATGACGATCAAGTGATTCGTGGCACCCTAGGTCGCTTACTGTTCTCTGGTGATGACATTGGCAAGTCTGTCAAAGTCCTTTCTGGTGGAGAAAAAGGCCGCATGATTTGGGGCAAACTCATGCTCCAAAAATATAACGTCTTAGCGATGGATGAGCCAACCAACCATATGGATATGGAATCCATTGAGAGTTTGCAAATTGCTCTTGAGAAATACGATGGCACGCTCATTTTTGTTTCTCATGACCGTGAATTCGTTTCTGCTTTAGCTAACCGCATCTTAGAAGTCAAAATGGATGGCACCATTAATGACTACTCAGGGACTTACGAAGAGTATTTGCGTAGCCAGGCCATTACTGGTTAAGCAGTTTTAGAGTCTTTTGCTTGGCGCTGGAAGCGCATGGCTGTGCCATCTGCACGGATGCGTTTCCACACAAGGTCTTTTTCTTCCTGACTAAAAAATACCCAGTTACTCACTTCATTTAGGGTGCGACCGCAACCCTGACATATCTCATCGTATAGCGTTGTGCAAACACCAATACATGGTGAATCTGAGTGCTCATCTCCAGTGGAAAGTGAATTAGCTCCGCTCTGGTTTGTTGGATTGCTAGATTGCGTCATAGCGCTACTGTAGACGATTTCAGTGGACTGTGCTCCGCGAGCTCATCAACATAAGCCGCAATACCATGATGCTCACGCTCTAAAAATAATTTGATTGCTTTAGCGAATTGTGGATCTGCAATCCAATGGGCAGAATGGATTGTGGTTGGCATAAAACCTCTCGCCATTTTGTGTTCACCTTGGGCGCCACCTTCAAAGATCTGAATGTTTTCCTGAATGCAATATTCAATTGCTTGATAGTAAGCAGTTTCAAAATGGAGGCA
>Ga0007874_1000075_pt1 | contig 13259 bp, 10 predicted proteins | sample CryBogCBH22May08_FD_55003 | JGI IMG/M metagenome (GOLD analysis project Ga0007874, IMG submission 55003) | Freshwater microbial communities from Crystal Bog, Wisconsin, USA - CBH22May08 | ecosystem: Environmental > Aquatic > Freshwater > Lake | place: Crystal Bog, Wisconsin, USA | collected... | reverse complement strand
CCCATCTCGTCATCAACCACCAAAATACTAGCCATTCCTACGCCGCCTCTTTTGCTAGGTTCATAAACAAAATTGAAACTTGTGCACCGATCACTTCTTCTCCCTGCATGCGATTCCGAATTTCTATTTTGGCAGAATGATCATCAATGATTTTTTTCACTACCGCCAAACCTAAACCGGTTCCCTTACTCTTGGTTGTAACATAAGGCTCGAAAGCTCTTGCCAATATCTTAGCTGGAAATCCAGATCCCGAGTCACTTATTGTTAATCGCACCGCATTTTGTTGAATGCCGTTGAGCTCGCCATAGGGCACTAGCTCTGTTTTCACTACGACTGGCTCACTTTGATGGGCGCCTTCTGATGTGGCATCCTGAGCATTCTGCAATAAATTATGTATCACCTGGCGCAACTGAGTTGAGTCTCCCATGATGTCTGGGCAATTAACATCCAGCAGGGTACGTAAGGGGCTGCCCTCGTATAAACCTAAAATTTCTTGTGTCAAAACATTGATAGAAACGGGCTTTAACTGTGGGCTAGGTGTCTTAGCAAAGTCCCTAAAGTCATTCACCATCTGTTTCATAGCTTGCACTTGACCAATAATGGTCTCAGTACTGCGATTCATCATTTCTTCTTGCTCTGGGCTAAGCGTGCCGGCAAGCTTATGTTGCAATCTTTCGGCTGACAACTGAATGGGGGTAAGAGGATTCTTAATCTCATGCGCCAGGCGCCTTGCTACCTCACTCCAGGCGATAGAGCGCTGCGCACTCACTACGTCTGTAATGTCATCAAACACCACCATGCGAAGATCGGTTGTTAACTCTGTTCCTCGCACAAATAAGGTAACCCCCAACTCATTCTCAAATTCATTGGTTGTGTGTAATTGAATTTGCTTTTGCCAGACCGCAGTCTCTTTATGTTGACTTTGTGTGACGCCCTCTGTAACCGCAAGCTTCATGGTTGCAAAACCATCTTTTAAGGCCTGCTCAAACTCCATTAATGCAGGAATCTTGCTAAGGGCTTGGCCATCTAGCTTCGTTAGGTCCTGGCCAAAAATACGATCTGCACCAGCATTACTAGAAACTACATTAAAAGCTTTATCGAAAATGCAAACACCTGCAGTAAGGTTGCCAAGAACGGTTTCTAAAAAGGTTTTGGATTCCTGCAGCGAAGTGCGGGTATCGGCCAGTTGCCGCGTCATGACATTAAATTGACGCGTGAGCATGCCGAGCTCATCGCCCGTATCCAACTCTGGCTTAGGGGATAAATCGCCCTGCGCAACAGCTTGGGTGCCTTTGAGCAACATCAGCAAGGGTCTCGCTAATTGCCGCCCCAATATCAGCGCCAAGGTCACCGCTACAAACAAAGCAAAAAAGAGTGTCAGGGTAAGTGTGCCAACGAACATTTTGCGCAAACCTGTGCGCCCCAAGGACTTCTCTTGATAATCGCTATAAGCTGCCTGAACTGCCAGGGTATTTTTAGTAATTCCCTCAGGAACTGACTTCACCAGCTGTAAATACCAAAGTTCTTTTTGATATTGAACATTTAGGCCAAAGCCACGACCTGCTAACGAGCGCTCTTTTGCTAGGGGAATCACAGCGCGTAAGCGATATTGTTGCGGTTCGGTTGTATTGAGTGGCTCATCAATAAAACCAGCGCCATTCACTTTAGTAGCCTGGCTCATTACATCTGGGCTTGGTGGAGGGGAAGGGGCAAGCAAAGCGCCAGATGCGGCAGTAGCCACGACCATTTGCCGCCCATCAAAAATGGTGATCTCTTGAATACCAAATTGGTCGCGCAGGCGTGACAACAAGAGCGTCAGCTCTGCGGGGCTGGCTTGATTTGGCAAGGCCTGAATTTGGTTTGCAACAATGCGGCCCTCATCCTGCAGCTCTTGCAGGGAAGCGCCCAAAGTGGCACGCCCAAGCTCTAAGCCAGCCTCTAAAGCAGATTCGACCTGAACGTCGAACCAAGTTTCAATACTTCTTGAAACAAACTGCAAAGAAACGCCATAGAGAATTAATCCTGGAACAACACCAACCAAAGCAAAAATCATGGCCAATTTAGCAATCAAGCGCGTACCAAAGCGTCCTTTATGCCAACGAATCGCAATCACGACAACCAAGGTCAAAATGACCAGCGCGAGGCAGATACCAATCACTACGTTAGCTGCGTAAAGCCAAATAAAATAGTTATCGAAGAATTCTGTATTGGAAGAAGCAATCGACAGCATGATGAGCAACAGCAGAGCAAAAGCACCAATGAATGTGGCGGCAATAGGAAGCGCCCGATTTTTCCATACTTCTTTTTGGAAAAACCGAGACTGAAAGAGCGCGCTAGGGTTGATCATCGCTTAATCAGATTGGTGCCATTTGGTGAAAATGGAAAACGCAACCAATCGCTTGAAACATTCCAGTCACGATTGTTCAATGCGTTTACTTGAAATGGTTTTGGTAGCTTGCTCAGATCCAAGGTCATACGCAACCCTGCGATATAGGATTTGGCAGGATCAATTTGGTTGTTGTCGATAACGCGCCAACCCCCGATGCTACCAATGGCTTGCAAAGCCTCCGAGATTGTCTTTGCAGAAAAGGTAAAGCCCTCCGAGGCAATGCGATATTGCTGTGTTAAAGGCTGATAAGAAAGTCGGGTTTGTCTTTGCGCACTTGCTGGCTTCTCTTCAAACCAATACCAGCGCGAACGGGTCAGCTCAAACTCTGTCTGAAAATAAAGCACCACTCCTTTTTGAACGGCGTCTTCCAACCCGGGGGATAACTCAATCTGAAGCGCAGCATTTAAAAGCCAGTCGTTGTCCGACCGCTCTAACTCTACGGATGTAATTTTGATGCCCTCTGCGCTAGCTGCAACAGAAAAAACGTTCAGCGCAAACAAGCAACAGAAAATGAGTTGTTTAATTCTTTGGCTCATGGCCCTTTTTTCTTAAACAAAGCATAGAAAAAACCATCATTTATTGCCGAAGGCAGAATCTGCCCCGGAGCGCTTAATCGTAACGCATTGCTATGCTCNGCTGCAAACCAAACGGCTTGAGACTCGCCCTCCTCTGGAAATACCGAACAGGTGACATATAACAGCANTCCCTCGGGCTTTAGCATCTTCCANGCCTGAGTNAANATNCCGCGTTGNCGTTGCTGCAAAGACTTCACATCAGCTTCGCGCCTGAGAAACGGAATGTCTGGGTGACGCGACACAATTCCAGAAGCAGAGCACGGCGCATCGAGNAAAATTTTGTCAAAGAGCCTGCCATCCCACCACGCTGCNTTGGATGCATCTCCCCGAGTAATTTTGACTCTATCTGATTGCAAACGCAGCCGATCTAGATTACCGCCAATTTTTCCGAGGCGCTCCCCATCTAACTCCAAGGCAACTACTTCACAATCTGCCAGCTCTAATAAATGGGCAGTCTTGCCGCCAGGCGCAGCGCAAGCATCCAGAATAAGCTCGCCAGGTTTTGGATCCAGAAGCACTGCGGCTATTTGCGCGCCCGCATCCTGAACAGATACTGCCCCGCCATAAAAGCCTGGCAAATCCGATACCGGTACTGGCTCACTTAATAAAAGCGCTGCATCTAACTTCAATCCAGCGACATCATCAATTGGCATAGAAGAAATACCTGATTGCGTTAATAGCTCTTGGTATTGACTGCGAGTATGTTGCCTTGCATTGACGCGCAATATTAAGGGCGCCCTTTGAGCCTGCTGTATCAGTAGCGCCTGCCAAACTTTAGAGTAATTTTTCTTGAGGCTTGCACGCCACCAAGGCGGCACAAACATTGGAATGGGATCTGGCGGATAACGCTTCTCACCTTCGGGGGGCTGCACAGTCAAACTCACTTTGCGCAAGACGGCATTGACCAAGCCTTTGGCATACATGGTCGGCTCGTACTCGCTACAAGCATTTACCGCCTGATCAACAATGGTATGTGCTGCATACCCCTTGCCATCTTGGTTGCCCTGCAGAAACAATGCAATGGCAACGCTTAACAGATTCTCAACCGGGGCAGGCGGAGGCTTGGGAATAAATTGCGCAATCAACTCATGTGAGCGAATCCACTTACGCAAAGCATCAAACGTCAAACTTTGAACAATCGGTCTTTCGTGAGCATCTAACTGATCCAAAACCTCTGTCAGAGAGCGCCCATCCATCACCTCACCTATAGCTTGCGCTGAGATCGTGATTGCCTCTGAAAGGGGAAGACTACGTGGTGATTTTTGATCCGACAAATTATTCCTTATGAAAGCGCAATGCTTTCGATGGTGCGCCATGCGTACGCAAATATGCGACCGCATTCATTCTTTTTCCGCCTGGCTTTTGCATCTCCAATACTTCAATCACACCCTGGCCGCATTGAATGAATGCGCCCTCTTTGCTAAATCCCAGGACCTCGCCAATCTGACCAGTCTGACTATAGTCCCCAGAATGCGATACACGAGAATTCCAAAACTTCATTGGTATGCCATCGAGATTGCTTGTTGCCCCAGGAAAAGGATTAAAAGCACGAATGCGATGATCAATTTCTGTTGCGCTAAGCTGCCAATCAATCTCTGCTTCGCTTTTTAATATCTTCTCTGCATATCGAATGCCTTCAGCTGCTTGTGGCGTCTTGATTAAGCTTGCGCCCTGCTGCAGAGTGCTTAATGCCTCAACAATAGACTCGGCCCCAAGCTTAGCCAAGCGATCATGCAATGAAGCACTGGTTTCATCGTCAGCAATAGCAATTTCGCGAACCAAAACAGTATCCCCAGTGTCAAGNCCCACATCCATCTTCATAATGCTGACACCCGTCTTGCTGTCGCCGTGCTCGATTGACCGCTGTATTGGCGCAGCACCACGCCATCGCGGCAGGATCGAAGCATGAATATTGAAACAACCATGACGTAGGTTGCTCTCGGCAATATCCAAAACATCTTGTGGAAGAATTAATCCGTATGCAACCACTACCATCACATCAAAGTCTGTCGTAGACAGCTGTTGATAGGCAGCCTCAGCTTCGGCTTGCTTTTCAGGATCAGCGCTATTTCGCCTGAGAGAAGCCGGTTGCAAAAGGGGAATATTTTTTTCTAGTGCAAATGTTTTTACGGGGCTGGCCTGCACATGCATGCCCCTACCAGAACGACGATCGGGCTGCGTCAGCACCAAAACAATCTGATGACCAGCGGCATCGATCGCGCGCATTGCTTGCGCAGCAAACTCAGGCGTCCCAGCAAAAACAATTTTCATGGATGGCGCTTAGCGCTGACCCACCAACTCTTTGATGCGCTTTTTCATTTTAAGAGAAATGCGATTGCGCTTGAGTGGCGACAAGTACTCCACAAATACTTTGCCTTGCAAATGATCCATCTCGTGTTGCAAACAAACCGACAGCAAACCATCTGCTTCTAATTCAAATTGTTTGCCATTGATATCTAAGGCCTTCACTCGAATTGAGTCTGGCCTCTCTACTTCATCGTAATACTCAGGAACAGAGAGGCAGCCCTCACGCCAGGATTTTGTTTCGGGGCTCGCCCATACCAACTCTGGATTAATAAAAACCATCAGCTCGTCTTGGTTATCTGAAATGTCGATGACCACAATCCGCTCATGAATATCCACTTGGGTTGCAGCCAATCCAACCCCGGGCGCCTCATACATTGTGTCGGCCATATCCGCTACGATTTTTTTAATACGAGCATCCACCGCCGCAACAGGTTTGGCAATTCGATGTAGACGGGGGTCTGGGTAGCAAAGTACGGGTAATAAAGCCATGTAGGAATTATCCAACAGAGTAATCAGACTGTCCCGATTGTTGAAAATATTCCTAAGCTCAAGAATCAACCGATGCGCCTACCCCAAACCACGAATAGCATCATAGCAATCCACCGCCAGGATAAAAACTACCCTATCCGCTTGAATGATTTATATGACCCCCCAAAGGTCCTCTATATATATGGTGACATTGCGCTGCTGCATCAACCCATGATTGCGATCGTGGGTTCTCGGACAGCCAGTATTAGAGGCATGGAGAATGCCTCTGTGTTTGCCAAAGCCCTCTCTAAGGCTGGCTTGGTGGTGCTCTCAGGGATGGCGCGCGGCATCGATGGTGCGGCCCATCAAGCCACCCTTGGGCTAGATCATGGGCTTACTTTGGCTGTCTGCGGTACCGGCATAGATGTCGTTTACCCACGAGAGCACGCCAATCTTGCCAACGACATTGCCAAAAGGGGGCTGCTGCTTTCTGAATTCCCCCCAGGAACTGGGCCCAAACCCTTTCACTTTCCAAGGCGCAACCGTTTAATTGCCGCCCTTGCGTTGGGAGTGGTCGTCATTGAGGCGGCCGATAAATCTGGCTCCCTTATTACCGCTCGAATTGCTGCAGAGCTCGGAAGGGAGGTTTTTGCCTTGCCAGGACCGGCCGAAGACCCTCTTTACCGAGGTTGTCACCGCCTTATTCAGGAGGGGGCGAAGCTTGTGGTCTCCCCGGGCGAAGTTCTGGAAGATATCATTACGGGGTCAAAAACGCTATTTAAAGGCCCTGGAATGGCTTTTTTAGGAAAAAAATCATGAGCCATGGAACTCTAAATCAAGGGGTTTTGGACTTTTGTCAATTTATCGGTTAATAATAAAAAAGGGGTAAATGATCGGCCGAACCCTGATTTGGTTTAAATTGATCATCCTTTTCCCCCATTAAATACTTAATTTCAGGCTCAAATTTAGGCAAACGCGTGGCTAAAGCATCTACCAAAAGCAGTTCTAAAACTTCAACAGTGGACCACCCAAAGGCGCTCATCATCGCCGAGAAGCCCTCAGTAGCCAACGACATCGCTAAGGCACTCGGTGGATTTACAAAATATGAGGACTACTTTGAGAGCGATGATTTCGTTATTTCATCTGCTGTTGGTCACCTCTTGGAGATAGCTGCGCCAGAAGAATATGAAGTGAAGCGGGGTAAATGGTCTTTTGCCAACCTACCGGTGGTCCCCCCTTATTTCGACCTTCGCCCTATTGTCAAAACAGAATCTCGCTTAAAGGTTTTACAAAAACTGATTAAGCGTAAAGACATTAATGCCCTGATTAATGCTTGTGACGCGGGGCGCGAAGGTGAGCTCATTTTCCGCCTGATTGCTCAACACGCTAAAGCGCCACAGTCTATTCAGAGACTCTGGTTGCAGTCCATGACCCCCAATGCTATCCGCGAAGGCTTTGCCTCACTGCGCTCCGACGATGATATGAAGCCGCTTGCTGACGCAGCCCGTTGCCGCTCTGAAGCAGACTGGTTGGTTGGTATCAACGGCACTCGGGCAATGACTGCATTTAATAGTAAGAGTGGTGGCTTCTTTCTGACGACCGTTGGACGAGTACAAACGCCCACCCTGTCCATCGTTGTGGAACGTGAAGAGCTGATCCGCAAATTTATTTCAAAAGACTATTGGGAAGTGAAAGCAGAGTTCATCGCTTCGGCTGGTATTTATGAGGGTCGCTGGTTTGACCCGAAGTTCAAAAAAGATCCGGCCGCTCCAGATGCTCGTGAAAATCGACTTTGGAGCGAGGCTGCTGCGCAAAGCATTGTGGCTGCCTGTCGCGATAAAAAGGCGACCGTTACTGAAGAGGCTAAACCTGCCACTCAACTTGCGCCCCAGTTATTTGACTTAACCAGCTTACAGCGCGAGGCCAATGCCCGNTTTGGTTTTTCTGCAAAAAACACANTAGGCCTAGCCCAAGCGCTTTATGAGCGTCATAAGGTGCTGACTTATCCGCGNACAGATGCAAAAGCNCTCCCTGAAGATTACTTGGATACCGTCAAGCAAACAATGGAAAACTTGGCGAAGNATTCGCAAGAGTACCGTCCATTTGCCGAGCAAATTTTGAAGGGGGATCCCAAAGATCCAAAAGCAAAAGTGGGTGCTGGTTGGATTAAACCCAACAAACGCATTTTTGATAACTCAAAAATCTCTGATCACTTTGCCATCATTCCAACACTCGAAGCGCCCAAAACATTAAGCGAGCCCGAGTTCAAGTTATACGACTTAGTGGTGCGTCGCTTCTTGGCAGTCTTTTATCCTGCAGCTGAATTTAGAGTCACCACGCGCATCACTGAGGCCTCTGGCCATCACTTTAAAACTGAAGGTAGAGTGCTCGTAAACCCAGGCTGGCTAACCGTTTACGGCCGGTCCAATCAAGCCGATGATGAGTTGGTTGCCGTTAAAGAGGGTGAAACCGTTCAGAGCGAATCGATTGCAGCTGTTCCGCTCAAAACAAAACCCCCAGCACGCTACACCGAGGCGACATTGCTCTCAGCAATGGAAAGTGCAGGCAAGTGGGTGGATGACGATGACATGCGCGAAGCTATGGCTGAAAAAGGTTTAGGCACTCCAGCTACTCGCGCTGCCATTATTGAAGGCTTGCTAGCTGAAAGATATATGGTGCGCGAAGCCCGCGAACTCATCCCTACTGCAAAAGCATTTCAATTGATGACCCTGTTGCGTGGTTTAGACGTTGAAGAGTTAACCCGTCCAGACCTTACTGGTAACTGGGAAAATAAGTTATCGCTGATTGAGCAAGGCAAGATGAATCGCGATACCTTCATGCAAGAAATTGCGCAGATGACACAGCGCATTGTGAAGCGCGCTAAAGAATATGACAGTGACACCATACCGGGTGACTACGCAACGATGTCCACCCCATGCCCGCATTGCAAGGGCCCCATTAAAGAAAATTATCGCCGTTTTGCGTGCGAGAAATGCGGCTTCAATATTAGCAAGACCCCTGGTGGGCGTGCTTTTGAATACCCAGAAGTAGAAGAGCTACTGCGTGAAAAGACCATTGGTCCGCTACAAGGCTTTCGCAGCAAAATGGGGCGCCCATTTGCCGCCATCATTAAGTTAAGCGAAATTCCAGAGGATGATGCCGACTATCCAAATGCTGGCTTTAAGCTCGAGTTTGATTTTGGTAATTCGCAAGATGATGAAACTGAAGCGATTGACTTTACTGGTCGACAAACTTTGGGCGTCTGCCCAAAATGTTCTGGCGCGGTATATGAAGATGGCATGCGGTATTTATGCGAAAACAATACTGGCCCAAGTAAAACTTGTGACTTCAAAACTGGCAAGGTTGTTCTGCAACAAGAAATTTCTACCGAACAAGTGCAGAAGTTATTGGCCGAAGGAAAAACCGACCTGTTAACCAACTTCAAATCAAACCGCACTGGACGCGGCTTTAAGGCTTACTTAGCTTTAGGGTCTGACGGGAAAATTGGTTTTGAGTTTGAAGCTAAGGCCCCTAAAGCTGAAGGCGCTGCTAAGGCACCGGCGAAAAAGCGCGCTGGTGCAAGCGCGGCAACTAAGTCTGCGGCAAAACCCAAACGTGCGAGCAAGGCAAAGTCGTCCTCAAGCACCTGAGCGGTAATTAATTTGGCCGCTAACGCAGACCAAAGCACTCCTCTCGACCCCAAGGCAGTAGCCAGAAAAATGCCAGGGCGTTGAGTGAGGGCGCCAATGATCGGCAGTCGATCACCGGCAACACAACGTATTCCGACAAAGCAATCGGCAACTTTTAATGAAGTGCTATCGCCCTCTCTGTAATCTAGCAATCCTTGGGCCTGCTCACGATTGAACATATCACTGCTCTCGCGAGCCTCCAAGTCATCCTCACCCTCATCAAAACTTGAGCCGACTATCCAACGGTGGCTACCATCCGCAAGTTCTTCGGCAGGCAAGCAATAGCCATCGCCAGAGATGCCTACTCGTGGTAATTGTGCGGCCCAAGGATCGTTCTTGGCGATTGAAAAAATACTCAACTGACCGCGGACTGGTTTTAGCGGCAAGCGAATATCAACACTAGCCATTAAGGTCTTGGCCTCCATTGCAGCGGCAACAATGACTTTGTGGGCACTCATGATTGGCTGACCTGCGCCATCAAACAAAAGCCATCCCCCATTACATGCCTCAAGACGGTTAATGTGTGTGCTCCAAAAGCAGGTCAATCTTTTGTGTTTCTGCAATAAATCATTTGCAGCCTTAGCTAAGCTAAGGGATGCGCCTCGTGGCAACCACACGCCGCTTTGCTCAACGCCCAAAAGTATCCGCGCTTCACCGGCATCCAAAGGCCTGGCCATATCGTTATCAAGATCAAGTGCCTGTAAATGCTTTTGCAGTTCTTCGCGATCAAATGCTTTATCTTTTTTAGTCGGCTGGAATATGCCGTGTTGATTCCACTGCTTTCCCCANCGTGCTTCGGCCATNAGAAAAGCGATGCGNGTTAATCGTAAGAGGCGAGGCGAGCCTCTNCCTATATGGGGATGGGCTATTGCGTATGCATGGCTTGAACAAGCGCTTGCTGGTGAATTCGCTGCATCGACTATACAAACAGATTGCCCACGCGCCAGTAATTCATTTGCAATGGTGGCACCTGCAATACCAGCCCCAATCACCACTATTTCATGGTGTTGGGGTATGGGCATGTTGTTTGATCTTAGACGAACAAAACCGCTAATGCGGAATTAGGCGTTTAAGCGCTTCTCAATTTTTGCGCGAGTCTCTAGTAATTCTTTTGGCAAACGTTCGCCAAGGTGCTCAAATAATTCAGTGTGTAATTTGAGCTCGTTCTTCCAGTCATCAACACCGACTGTGATGGCTTTCTCAAATTTTTCTGCTGAATAGTCAAGACCACCCCAATGCATATCGGTATGCTCTGGGCAAATACCAAATGGGGTTTCTAGGCCCTTAGCCGTGCCTTCTGCGCGCCCAAGGATCCAAGACAGAACGCGCATNTTCTCACCAAATCCTGGCCATACNAACTTNCCGTTCTCATCTTTGCGGAACCAGTTCACGCAATAGATTTTTGGCAAGACTGCCCCTTCGGCTGCAAGCTTGTTGCCAACNTTCAACCAGTGCTGGAAGTAATCNCTCATGTTGTAACCGGCAAACGCAATCATTGCGAATGGATCGCGGCGCACGACACCAACTTGACCGGTAATCGCAGCAGTAGTTTCAGAGCCCAAGGTTGCGGCCATGTAAACGCCTTCTACCCAGTCACGCGCCTCGCTAACCAAAGGCACTGTATTGGAGCGGCGACCGCCGAATAAGAATGCGTCAATTGCAACGCCCTCAGGGTTGTCCCAGTTTGGATCAACCGCTGGATTGTTTGTTGCTGCGACAGTGAAGCGAGAATTTGGATGTGCGGCTTTGCGTCCTGCTGCGCCATCTGCTGGTGTCCAGTCTTTGCCTTGCCAATCAATTAAGTGTGCTGGCGGCGTTTCTGTCAAACCCTCCCACCAAACATCACCATCATCCGTCAAGCCAACGTTAGTAAAGATAACGTCTTGGTTTAATGAGTCGATACAGTTTTGATTGGTTTGCTTATTGGTTCCTGGGGCAACACCAAAATAACCTGACTCAGGATTGATAGCAAACAGACGGGTCTTGCCAGTAATAGGGTCTTTGCGTGGCTTGATCCAGGCAATGTCATCACCAATAGTGGTCACTTTCCAACCCTCAAATCCTTTTGGAGGGATCATCATAGAGAAGTTGGTTTTTCCGCAAGCGGATGGGAATGCTGCAGCAATGTGGTATTTCTTACCTTCAGGTGAGCTTACTCCCAAGATCAGCATGTGCTCAGCCAGCCAGCCTTCGTCGCGACCCATGTTGGAGGCAATGCGCAAAGCAAAGCATTTTTTACCCAACAATGCGTTGCCACCGTAACCAGATCCAAAGGACCAAATTTCACGCGTCTCTGGGTAGTGAACAATGTATTTGTTTTTATTGTTTGGCCATGCAACGTCTTTTTCGCCAGCTGCGAGTGGCTTACCAACGGTGTGGATGCAGGGTACGAATTCACCATTCGCGCCCAACTGATCAATACGGCTTTGCCCATACGGGTCATCAAGCGCATGTTGATGGCGACATACGGACTATCTGAGAGCTCAACACCAATGTGGGCGATTGGGGAGCCAATGGGGCCCATTGAAAATGGCACCACATACAGCGTTCTGCCACGCATGCAACCGTCAAACAAAGGCTGCAGCGTTGCGCGCATTTCGCTTGGCTCTACCCAGTTATTCGTTGGGCCTGCATCTTCTTTTTTGGCTGAACAAATAAAGGTGCGATCTTCAACGCGCGCTACATCTTCTGGGTCTGAGAGTGCCAAAAACGAGTTTTTGCGTTTTGCAGGGTTCAAACGCTTGAACACTCCTGCGGCAACCAATAGCTCACAAAGCTTGTCATACTCGGTTTGAGAGCCATCACACCAGTGAATACTGTCAGGCTTAGTAAGTGCGGCAATGTCTGCAACCCATTGAATTAATTTGGTATTTTTTACATAATCTGGCGCATTGACATTGATTTGGCCATTGGTACTTGTGGTCATAGGATCCCTTGGAATGAATTAATTTTTAATCCAATGATTTTAACATTTCGGACATATTTATATGTTCACCCCAGTGGGCGCAAACCCTTTACTTGCCGATACAGAACTGGCTAAATATCTTTCCCAAAAGGTCATCAGGCAACAACTTTCCAGTGATCTGTCCAAGCTGATCTTGCGCCAAACGGAGCTCTTCTGCAAATAAATCCAATGAAATGTTCCCATCTGCAGCGAATTGCTGTGATTTATCTATATGTTCTGCTGCCCGATCAAGGCAATCTAAGTGCCTACGCCTAGCAATAATGGCCCCCTCATGTGAGCCGCCCCAACCAGCAATTTCCAAGATCTTTTTCTTTAAGCCATCAATTCCATCGCCAGTTTTAGCCGAAATTAATAAAGTGCCACCGCGCGTGGCGCTATCGGCCGTCGCTAACAAATCTGATTTATTAAGAACCTCTAACACCTCACACTTGGGTGGAAGTGCCTGCAAGATTGCCTTTCTTAAAGCTTCTTCAGTGGCGGCTTCTGGAGACGCTTCTGAATTGAAGTCCTTTAGAAAGATCACCACATCAGCCAATCGGATGGCATCCCACGATCTTTCGATGCCCTTAGCTTCGACCAAATCATCCGTCTCTCGAAGCCCTGCGGTGTCAATGATGTGCATGGGCACGCCATCAAGGCTGATGCTTTCCTTCACTCGATCACGCGTCGTCCCAGCGATTGGCGTAACAATAGCAACCTCTTCGCCAGCCAGTCGATTTAGTAGAGAGCTCTTGCCGACATTGGGCGCACCAGCTAAAACCAGCTGAATACCGTCACGCAAGATCTTGCCTTGCTTTGCACTGCTGCGCAGTGCCAGCAATTTATCACTCACTTTTTTTAACCGTTCACGCGCATGCGCATTTTCC
>Ga0007874_1000073_pt1 | contig 13465 bp, 13 predicted proteins | sample CryBogCBH22May08_FD_55003 | JGI IMG/M metagenome (GOLD analysis project Ga0007874, IMG submission 55003) | Freshwater microbial communities from Crystal Bog, Wisconsin, USA - CBH22May08 | ecosystem: Environmental > Aquatic > Freshwater > Lake | place: Crystal Bog, Wisconsin, USA | collected... | reverse complement strand
TTCTTTTCCATGATGATGGTGTGAGTACCTTCACTGATTTGGAGCATTTCCTTGTATGGCGCATTTTCTAGCTTAGTAAAATATTCATACATCATGTAACTAGGTAAGTCAGCATCCCACTCAGCATGAACCAACATTACAGGCACCCGAATATCTTTTGGCTCATAGACAGGCTTACCAGCAGTCCAGTACTCACGCGCATCTTGCACTGTTCCGTTAGGTGCTCGTAACTTCTTAGGTGTCTGTGTCTTGCCCCAAGGGTCGGTATCAAAAGTTGCATTAGCCCATTTCTCAAACCAACCTTCTGGTATCAAACTGGCTTTGGCATTTTCTGGAACACCAGTTAACCAGCGATTTTTAGCATCAGCAATTGATGCGACTCGATATGCCCCAAGTGCACCGCCTTTATCCGTTAATGGTGCACCACCCTGGCGTAACCACTGAGGTGCGTATAGGACTAGCTTATTAACTTTCTCATTATGTTCAGTAGTGTACTTACCCATAATGGTTGTACCCCATGACCAGCCGAGTAAATTCATCTTCTGAATATTGCGCTTTTTTAAGATGTAATCGACAGCACTGGAAACATCGCTCACAGCAACATCGGTTCGCACTAGAGGTGCGTTTTGTTCTGCAGGTTGATCCATCTCTGGTGGACGAGTTGATTTTCCATAACCGCGCAAGTCAACCAACCAAACGTCATAACCTCTAGACGCCATGTACTCCATCCAAGAGGTTCCGCCTAGCGATAAATCAAAGGCAGTTTCTGCTGGATATGTAGAGCCATGCACATACAGCAGCGTTTTCTCTGCTGTGAATTTCTTCATACCAGTTAAGTGCTTATTGCGTACGTAAAGTGAAATGCCAGGTGTATCGCTTTGCACCATGTATTCATTCATTTGAATTTTTCCGGCTGCAAATACCTGACCAATCCCAACGAAAGAAATCAGTAAAGCAAATATCTTGTAAGTGATTTTCATATAGTCTCCGTATGAGTTAAAACTCATTTTTATCGTATTTTTAAATTCTACTAGTTACTAACTCTTAGTATCACCTAAAAATCAACATCGCATCGGATGGCTGCTTTGCGCCAAGAAAAAAGCCACCCGGAGGTGGCTAAAACTGCCAAAGCAGTAAGGAGACTTCCAACAAACAACAAAAAAATATTTAGCTAGACATTAAAACCGGCAGAACCATCGTTTTCAAAATATGTCTTGTACCAGCACCCCGACTGATAAATGGGAAGCCGATATGACTATGAGCACCCATAACCAGTAAATCAGCACCTTGATCACAGGCGTTGTTGAGTAGCATATCCATCACGCCAATATCATCAATGATCATGGCCTCTGTTTTAGATTTGATGCCATGGCATGAGAGCTGTACAGCAACTTCTTTACAGGATGCTTCTGCTCGGTCAAAGCTGGAATCAAAAGCCAAGACAACGGCTTGGTCACAATTTAATATCAATGGAAGAGCATCATTTAATGCATGAGCAGCTTGGCTCGATGCATTCCAAGCAATTAATGGATGTTTAAATGAGCCAGAGAATTCACCAACATACGGAATGATTAGTACAGGACGGCCTGCGTTGGTTAATACTTCCTCAACAAGCTCGGCTGGGACAAAATTAAGGCCTGATTCCTCATATTGCCCCATGATGACTAAATCAAAATACCTTGCCTTCTCCGAAACCAGAGCCAAAACAGCAGAGTCACTTCCTCGATTGATGTCTACCCATTCAGCATTTAATCCTTGGGCTGCAGATTCAAATGTCTTTTTGCTTTCCTGGCTGGCTTTTACATACTCCTCTGGCGGCCAACTTGAGATGCCCCCAGCCTGCTTGGCCAAGGATTTTTGAGCAAAGACTCCAACTAGCCTAGCGCCATTAGCCTTTGCTAAAGCAGCTGCTATTTTTAAACGAGTCTCACAGCGAGGGCTTTGATCTAAATGCACCATTAAATTTTTCAACATGACTTCATTCCCAGGAAATGTGTAATTGATTTCATTATGCTTAGGCCATAAATCTTCGATTTGATCCAAATCAAGCTATCGGCAGGAGGATGGAGAAACCCCTCTAAATCTGGTCTCTATGCCCTTATTTCTGGCTAACTACCTCCTCCATAAAGTAAGGGTTTTCGCCAAAAAAGGGGTTTTAGACCCCCTAGCCGAAATAGAATGTATTCATGCCTAATGCATTTAATTTCTCCGCATCCCCTTTTGATTGTCTAAATACCCAAGAACAAAAACTTGTTCGCGACAGCGTTGACATTGCTTACTTCAAAGAAGGAGAGGTGGTTCTAGACATTGGGTCAACCCCAACCCACCTCTTTATCCCCATCAAGGGCTTCGTACAGCAATTGGAAAATGGGGAGGAAGTAGCTATTTATGGGCCAGACGATTGTTTCGATGGTCGTGGCCTGATGGCCGGAAAAGTCTCCAGTCAATTTATCGCCTCGGAAGAAGTCGTTGCATATCAGCTAGCGAAAGCAACAGTGAATGAACTGATATCCAGCAATACAACATTTAGCGCACTGCTATTCGCTGATCTATCAAAAAAACTGAATGCTCTGGCCGAAAGACGAAATCAATATGAAATTAACTCCTTAAGTCTTGCNCTTGTAAGTCAGGCATTTTTGCGAAAAGCAAATACTGTTGATGCCAGCACTGATCTAATGAGCGTGGTCAAGATCTTTAATGACCAAAGGACTACGCACGTTCTCGTCAGAAATGCATTACCAGAATCCAAAGATTTGGGAATCTTTACAACGACTAATTTACAAAGGGCAATTCTTGCTCAATTACCCCTAGAGTCCACGCCAGTTGGGCCACTAAGTAACTACAAACTCATCACAGTCCAAGCGAATGTGCGCCTATACGAAGCCTTGGCAGTCATGATCAAACACTCGGTCAACCGAGTTGTTGTTATGAATCAATCTGAAGTGGTTGGCATCCTAGAACAAGTAGACTTGCTCAGCTTTATCGCTAACGGCTCTTCCCTAGTAGTTCAAAAAATACTGCAGTCTAAAACTTTGGAAGATCTCAAGATCCCCGCCGAGCAAATTACGAAGCTTATTAGCCTACTCCATCGCAATGGCAGCAAAGTCGAAATGATTGCGCGCCTAGTTCAAGAACTCAATACAAAATTATTTGAAAAAGCATGGTCATTAATAGCAAGTCCTGACTTACTCGCCAACAGTTGCTTATTTGTCATGGGTAGCGAAGGCCGTGGAGAGCAGATATTAAAAACTGATCAAGATAATGGGCTCATCGTCAACGATAACTTTCCGATTGGGGGGCAAGTGATCTCTTGCTGTGATCAATTTTCAGCAGCACTCATTGATTTTGGCTATCCAGAATGTCCTGGCAAGATTATGGTGAATAATTCTGCCTGGCGCATGACAGTGAAAGACTTTAGTGAAACAGCCAAAGGCTGGCTCCTGGAGCCCTCTCCAGAAAGTTTAATGAATTTGGCCATCTTTCTAGACTCACACCCCATCAGCGGTGACCCCAAACTCTTGGAAACAGTCAAGCAAGCATTATTTAAACTGATTAATGACAACCAATTTCTGCTGGCTAGATTTGCATCTGCCATCGAATCAATCTCGTCTGAGGCGGGCTGGTGGAATCGCCTTCTTACGCTTGGTAGCGATAACGCCGACCACAGAATCAACCTTAAAAAAGCGGGGATTTTTGCCATCGTCCATGGGATACGCTCGCTTGCACTGGAGAATCATATTTCGATCAATTCGACTGTAGGGCGGATTCAGGAATTAGTACAAATGCATAAGCTACCTAAAGATTTGGCGGGGGAGCTGGTTGAGTCCTTGCATCTACTGATGGAGCTGAGGCTAAAAGGTGGTTTAAGCGAATTAGAAACAAGCAAAGAAGTGTCTGGCGAAATTGATACTAGCCGACTATCAACCCTTGAAAGAGATTTACTAAAAGACTCCCTGAGCGTTGTTAAAAGATTCAAACTCTTTTTACGCCAGCATTTTCGTCTTGAATTTGCATGAGTCAAATCAGACCCGGGATCTTCAAGAAACTCTATAGATCAATATGGAGAGGGTGGCTCATTTACCATCTGGCAGATGAACGCTACAAATTTATGTTTGACGCACCCCCAGAAAATGAATGGGTGGTACTTGACTGCGAAACTACTGGTCTTAATGTTTCCAAAGATGAAATCATCTCCATTGGTGCAGTCAAAATCGTTGGTAACACCTTAATGACTAGTGAACGCTTGGAGCTCCTCGTAAAGCCAGATAAGAAAGTCTCTGCTGAAAGCGTCAAGATTCATCGCTTAAGAGAATTAGATGTCGTGAATGGCTTAGATCCAGAGGTGGCGATGGCTAAACTCATGCATTTCATTGGTAGCCGCCCAATTGTGGGTTATTACCTGGAATTTGATATTGCAATGCTCAATAAAGTCATCTGGCGCATGCTTGGTCAAGGTCTGCCACAGCTAAAGATTGAAGTGTCATCCTTGTTTTATGACTATAAGAATCGTCAACTTCCCATCAATGAACGCGGCGGCACCATTGACCTACGCTTCAATACGCTGATGCGAGACCTCAATCTACCCGTGCGCGATGCCCATGATGCCATCAATGATGCCGTGATGGCTGGCATGGCTTTCATTAAGTTGCGCCAGTTAATGGCGTAATGGATCGAGCAGTTAATTAGCCAAGAAGGCAATAAAAAACCAGGATTGCTCCTGGTTTTTTATTTGATAAAACTTTAACCGAACTCTTAGTGGCCAGAAGCTCCTGATGCGCCAAATCCAGTTTCAGAACGAACTTGTTGCGCAGGAAACGCAGCACGTTCTTTCTTAGCATTTTCACTGTTGTCCAATATAGAGAACAACCAAACACCAACGAAACCAATCGTCATAGAGAAAAGTGCTGGAGATGAGTAAGGGAACCATGCGCTNCCTTTAGGGTTGCCCAATACTGCCTCCCAAACCGCTGGGGAAACTACTGTCAAGGCTACTGAAGAAAANAATCCNAANAAGCCACCAATGACGGCGCCTCTAGTAGTGCAATTTTTCCACAACACTGACATGAACAATACTGGGAAATTAGCAGAAGCAGCAATCGCAAATGCTAACGCGACCATGAAAGCAATGTTTTGCTTTTCAAAGACAATCCCCAAAATCACCGCAATCGCACCTAAGGTGAGTGTAGTTAAACGAGATACTTTCAACTCTGCAGCACTATCAGCATTTCCTTTTTTAAATACGGTTGCATAAAGGTCATGTGAAACAGCTGAAGCACCTGAAAGTGTCAAACCAGCAACTACGGCCAAGATCGTTGCAAAAGCAACCGCAGAGATAAAGCCGAAGAAGATATTGCCGCCAACAGTTTTAGCCACTAAAACGGCTGCCATGTTTGCGGTACCTGCTCCACCATTAATCACACCCGTTGCCACATTAGCCATGTCTGGGTTAGTCAACACTAAAGTGATGGCACCAAAACCGATAATGAAAATCAATACATAGAAGTAACCAATCCAAGTGGTTGCCCACAATACAGACTTACGGGCTTCTTTTGCATCGGGCACCGTAAAGAAACGCATCAAAATATGTGGCAAACCAGCAGTACCAAACATTAATGCCATACCAAAGGAAATAGCTGAGATCGGATCCTTAATAAATCCACCTGGGCCCATGATGCTCAGACCTGCTTTAGCAGCATCTTCTGGCGTTTTACCAGCATTAGCAGCAATGGCAGTTTTGACTTCAACTGCTTTGGCAAACAATGCTTCAGGGCTGAAACCATATTGAGCCAGAACCATGAAGGCCATAAAGCTCACACCAGCCAACAACATACAAGCTTTAATGATTTGCACCCAAGTAGTAGCTGTCATACCGCCAAACAGCACGTAAACCATCATTAAGCAACCAACGATCACGACTGCCATCCAGTACTCAAGACCAAATAACAATTTGATGAGCTGACCTGCGCCTACCATTTGAGCAATCAAATAGAAAGCAACAACCACTAAGGTGCCTGATGCCGCAAAGGCACGGATCGGACCTTGTTGAAAGCGATAGCCCGCCACGTCAGCAAAAGTAAATTTACCGAGGTTACGCAAACGCTCTGCCATCAAGAAGGTAATCACTGGCCAACCTACCAAGAATCCAATGGAATAGATCAAGCCGTCATAGCCGTTGGCCATCACTGCAGCAGAAATACCCAGGAAGGATGCAGCAGACATATAGTCACCAGCGATCGCGAGACCATTTTGGAAGCCAGTAATGCCGCCGCCAGCGGTATAGAAGTCAGCAGCAGACTTAGTCTTCGATGCGGCCCATTTAGTGATGAATAGGGTTGCAATAACAAAAACAGCAAACATGGCGATTGCTGTCCAGTTGGTTTCTTGCTTGATAACTTGTCCTAAATCCGCGCCTGCAGCAACAGCAAACATTGGCAAAGCTAATAGCGCTAAAGCGCATAACAATTTTTCTATACGCTTCATTTGGAGGCTTCCTTCAAAATTTCTGCAGTCAATTTGTCGTATTCACTATTTGCCTTACGCACATAAAGTGCGGTAATTAAAATAGTGAAAACAATTACGCCCATGCCAATAGGAATACCCAGGCTAGTCACGCCATCACCAAATGGTTGCGCTAAAAATGGTTTATCAAAAGCAATTAAAGCTATATAGCCGTAATAAACAACAAACATCAAAATGCAAAGAGTCCAACCAAAAGTGCTGCGCTTGCGCTTGAGCTCTTGGTATTTTGGATTTGCCTCTATGCTTGCCACGACTGAATCTGACATACACTTCTCCTTAATAAAGACACTAAAGTTAGTAGTGTTATTTTAGTAAGCTCAAGAGGTCGATTTCGGTGAATTCCCCCTTTAAATCCAATAAGTTAGGGAATATCCTATGCAGGAATGCCCTCGAAATATACAAAGTCAACAAAAGAAAAACCCCAGCTATATCTCACTGGGGCTGATCACTGCAAACAACTGACGTCGCCATTAGGCTTACAAGAACTGAAACATTGTTCTTCTCGTGTTCGTGAAATGAGGTCTAACCCTGTCGCTCCAGCTGGTATACCTAACTTTTAACCAAGGTTCGCAACCTAAAACTTCTGGGGAAAGAAGGTCATAGAAAGAAAAGGAATATGGCGCATGATCCAAGTTCAAACAGCGAGTGGCACTGACGCATCCAGGGACGGCCGCTAAACCTGGCAAGTGCTCTTGGTCATACCAGGCAAATAACTCTTCTTGCCACCCTGCCTCGGGATCCGTCTCGACCGCATAACGATTGAGCGGGACTTGATCGCTAGAAAATCCTTTGATTGGATTGACAAACACAATGCGACTCAACTCAATTTCAGCCAAAAAGTTTGCCGCCTCACCTAAGAAGGTCTGTGCATCAAGAGGCGCAAGTTCTGTCGGACTGTCACAATAAAAATACCCATAGAGAGCATTCGATTCGACGCTATAAGTCATGATGATTTCTTTAAATTCGGCCTGCTTTGTATTTTTTAGTCTACTAGATATCTCAGCAATATGTTTCGAGCCCTCTATCGGCTTAGCTCTAAGCAGCAGTAAGCCAACCTTCTGATCGCTCATTCTAGTGACCTATGTGCAGTGCGTTCAATAATCTTGAGACCATGTTATAGGCCGAGATCGTGGCAACTAATTCAAGAATCTCTTGATCATTGAAATACGGCCTTACTTGATCAAATACAGTATCGGGCACCTGAATATCTTGAGTCATGACATCAGTTAGCTTGAGTATTAAGCATTCTTTCTCATCAAATACATCGCTGATTTTTGAGTCTTTCAGGGACTCAATCTTCTCCTGACTCATGCCAGCCTTGATAGCGTGCGGAGCGTGTGCATCAAACTCATAATTAGCACGGTTTAAAACCGCTACCCTCAAAATAATCATCTCTCTTATCGCGGGAGATAGTGAATTGCGGTTACGGATGGCTGTCAACAGAGCTTCCCAGCCCTGCGCAATCTCGGGCGCATTTAACAGAATTTGATACAAGGGAGAGATATTTCCACGCTCCTGCAAAATCTTTGCCTCTAAGGCAGCTAACTCCGCCTTAGTGCCAGGAGTGATCGGCGCTATACGTTTGCTCATTTTTATTCCGGCAAAATTTTCTTGGCTTTAATCAATTGGGTCCACTTGGCAATATCTTTTTTCAAAGTGGCGCTCAACTCTTCTGGAGTGGATCCTACTGGCTCACTGCCAGCCTGTGTTAATTTAGAATTTAAAGGGTCCTGTTTAACCACCCTTTTGATTGCGGCACTCAGACGATCAATATCCGCCTTTGGTGTACCTGCCTTCACAAAAGCGGCATACCAATTATTGGTATCTACGCCTTTAATGCCCATCTCATTAAAGGTTTTTACATCGGGTATGGCGCTATTGCGCTTATCTGCAGCAAGCCCAATCGGCTTTAACTTACCACTTTTAATGTAACTAATAAGCCCTGGAATATCGCCAAAGAATCCATCCACGTGACCGGCCATCACGTCAGTAATTGCTGGTGCTGCGCCTTTATATGGCACATGCAAAATCTTGACGTTAGCCGAGTCATTTAACTGCTCTAAGGCAAGATGAGGAACACTTCCAGTGCCAGATGACCCCATAGTTAAATCACTTTTTTTGGCCAAAGCTATAAATTCAGCGGCGTTATTTGCAGGGCTAGCTGGATTAACAACGAGTACTTCTACGTTATTGGCAACCAAAGAAACGGCCGCTAAATCTTTCACTGGGTTATAGGCTAGCTTTTCATAAAGGCCTGGATTAATTGCCACTGCTCCGGCACTGGTAAACCAAATGGTTTTGCCATCTGCAGGATTTGCTGCTAGATATTCAGCAGCAATCGCTCCATTCCCACCAGGTTTATTTTCAATCACGATTTGTGAGTTCAGCTCTTTTCCTAAAGGCTCTACAAGAGAGCGCGCCATTGAATCCACCGGACCACCAGGCGGAAAGGCGACGATCATCTTAATAACATTTGATTGTGCTTGAGCTCCGGCAATGGATAAACAACAAAAAACCCCCAATAGAATCTTTTTCATTTCCAATCTCCTAATCACATCGCGCTGACATACCGCCATCAACAATAATTTCTGTCCCCGTAATGAAGCGAGACTCGTCTGAAGCCAAAAATAATGCCGCATTGGCAGTATCACGGCCATCCCCCATGAATGGTAATGGGATGCGTGATTGTCTTTGTTTTAATAGCAACTCCACATCGCCCCCAACACGCTGTTTTGCCAAGCGAGTCTCGACCATCGGCGTATGCAATTGACCTGGAACAACCGTATTTACGCGAATATTCTGTTTTGCGTACTGAACCGCTAATACCCTTGAAAATTGAATAACGCCCGCCTTCGTTGCAGCGTAAGCAATTTGTGCAGAGCCAGTCCAGCGAATGCCTGAAGTGGATGCCAAATTAATAATTGAGCCTGATTCCTTTTGAATCATTTCAGGGAGGGCATATTTGCAAGTCATAAATACGCTCTTGAGATTGAAATCTACCTGAGCATCCCAAATCTCTTCAGTCATCTCTACTGGGCCGCCCTTTGCGGAGCCCCCAACGATATTTACCAAAATATCGAGCGTCCCAAATTGTTTAATACAAGAATGAATACTCTCTTCTATCGATCCAGACTTAGTGACATCCAAAACACCGGTTTGAATATTGCCTCTAAACTCACCGGCCAAGTTTAATGTTTCATCTAGGCGCGTTAAATCAATATCCGTTGCAAATACCTTTGCTCCTTCTTGAGCAAATCTCACTGCTGTTGCACGCCCATTTCCCCATCCAGGGCCTACTGATCCGGCCCCAGTAATAAATGCTACCTTTCCTTCTAAGCGTCCAGCCATCATTTACTCCATTGATATTTTTTATGCAAACCGATAAAACTGTTCCGGATTTCTGACCATGAGCTTCTCAATCTTTTCCTGACTATCAGCAATTCGAGGGATCAGATCAATCAAATGCCCATCATCCGGGATGTGGTGGTGATTTGGATGAGGCCAGTCAGTCCCCCATACACACTTCTCTGTAAATTGATCTACCAGAATTTTTGCCAAGGACACACCATCGTTATAGGGATGACTCTTTGAAATGCGATCAATCCCGCTGACCTTGATATGGAAACGGGCGTCATCTAGCAACTTCAAAAGCCCTTGGAAATCGACATGATCACTACCAAGGGAAGCATCCACCCTGCCTATATGATCAATCATCACGGGTACGGCTGATTGTTTTAGAAGGGGTGCCAGTGAATGAACTAAATCGCTCGAGAAATGAACCTGCAAATGCCAGCCAAATGGCTCCATGCGCTTTGTTAATGCCAAAATATCTTCCATAGAATCACTATTTTTTAAGTGCGCCATGAAGTTAAAGCGAATCGCACGAAACCCCTGCTGATCCATCTCTGCAATTTGCTGGGAGGTGGTGCTAGCTGGGGCAAGAGCAACACCTAAATAACTGCCTTTACGAGCCTGCATCGCATCCACCACAACAGCGTTATCAAATCCATGGAGCGCGGTTTGAACAATCACACAGCGCTCAATTCCTAAGACATCGTGCAAAGCAAACAGCTTCTCCTTACCAGCATCCACTGGAGTAAATGCTCTACTCTCAGCATACGGAAATTGGCTAGCGGGTCCAAAAATATGGCAATGGGCATCACAAGAATTTGCCGGCAACTTAAAAGCGGGTTTGCTTGGCGAACTAAGATAGGTCTGTATCAGGTCACTCATATCTCTAGATCTATTTACTCATCTTTCATATTGGCGCTCTTCACAATCGGCTGAAGACGCTTTCTTTCTTCAGTCAAGAATTTAATGAAATCTGCTTGACTGCCTGGCGCAGGTTCAATACCTTGCGGGATCAAGCGGGCTTTGAGCGCATTTGTATCTAGAGCTGCTTGTATAGCAGCATTCATTTTCTGAATAATCTCGTTTGGCGTGCCCTTAGGTGCAAAGATTCCCGACCAATGGCCAATGAAAATATTGGGGTATCCCAACTCTTTAGTAGTTGGNACGTTAGGCAAACGTGTGATGCGTTTATTCCAAGTGGAGGCAATAGCCCTGAGTTTATTACCTTCAATTTGCGGCAAGACCACTACGCTAGCCTCTGAAGTAGCATCCACTTGTTTTGATACGACTGCAAACACGCCCTCTGAACCACTTTTATAAGGAATGATTTCGTAATTTCCGCCCCCGGTATATAGCTTGAGCATTTCAGCCACAAAGTGAGGGGTACTACCGCTGCCTGCAGTAGCAAAAGTCAGCCCCGGATTTCCCTGCGCCTTTTTGATTAAGTCTTTCAAGTTCTGAATCGGAGAATCGCTATTAACCACAATGATGGATGGACTCACAGCCATCATACCGACGGGCACCAAGTCTTCTGGCTTGTAGGGCATGTTGTTACGCAACATTGGAATGGTAACCACGCCGCCTGCAGCCCCAGCATAAAAGGTGTAGCCATCAGGCGCACTCTTGGCAACGTAATCACCGCCAACCACTGATCCCGCCCCAGGCTTATTCTCAACAATAATCGGCTGACCCAATTGCTTGCTAACAGCTTCAGCAACAGCACGCGCAACTAAATCATTTGCACCCCCGGGACCAAAGCCCACAATGAATCTAATGGGGCGACTTGGCCAGGTATCTGCAAATGCACCGTTAGCAACAAGCATCGCAAAAGCAAGCGCTAGGACTTTAATTATTTTCATGAAAACTTTTTCTCCAATGAGTCGAAATACTCTTTGTTCACACAACTTTGACGCTCTGCAAATGTAGCTACTAGTACTGGGTCTTCTTTCAGTTCACCATATTGCTTGAGATGACTCAATGCGTTGGTCATACCACGTACGGCGCCTTGTAAGGCTGCGTTGGCATATAGCACTATCCCAAATCCCATCTGAGATAAATCTGCGAGAGGCAGCGAAGGCGTCTTCCCACCAATCACGATATTAATCAGTTGAGGACAATAAGACTGCGAGGCAATGATTTTGATCTCTTCAATACTTTCAGGAGCTTCAATGAAAGTCATGTCTGCGCCAGATTGCGCATAGCTAGCAGCCCTGTCGAGCGCATCGTCTAATCCATTAATTGTTCTGGCGTCTGTTCTAGCAATAATCAGAAAGTCATCGTGCTTTCTGGCGTCTACAGCAGCCTTAATCTTGCCGCACATCTCTTCTTTGCTAATGACTTGTTTGCCAGCAAAGTGTCCGCAACGTTTAGGGCTAGATTGATCTTCAATTTGGATAGCGCTAGCACCAGCGCGTTCTAAAACCTTAACCGTGTGATGAACATTGACCGCATTTCCAAAGCCGGTATCAATGTCGACTATCAAAGGTATCTGCACAACATCACAGATTGCTGAAGTATGGGCTGCCACGTCATTCAGACTAATAAACCCTAAATCTGGGATGCCATAAAACTGATTTGTTAATCCCGCACCGCTGAGATACACGGCCTCGAATCCTGCATCTTCAATCAAACGTGCGGCCAGTGCATTGCCAGCACCAGGAACTAAAAGGCCACGCTTTTCATTTACGAGTCTACGTAAGGTGCTTCCTAAATGTACGGGCACTTGAGCTCCTTTTTGATGACAATTATGAGGATTATATGGGCTTAGTTCAAATGGGTTTTTACAAGGCTTTGCAACACGATCCGCACGTTCTGCGGTATTGGCGTTGGCTTATTGCTGATGCGGTCTACATAAACGTGTACAAAGTGTCCAAGCGCAGAGGCGATGTCATCATCATTTGCAAAGATGGCAACCTCATACTTAACGCTACTATTTCCAAGGTGAGCCACTTTCAGACCTACGTGGATCATGTCGGGATAGGCAATAGATGAAAAATATTTGCACTGGGTTTCAATTACCAAGCCAATCGTTTCACTTTTGGCAATATCTAAAACATTGCGCTCAATCAAATAACGATTTACAGCCGTATCAAAGAATGAGTAATACACCACATTATTAATGTGCCCATAGGCATCGTTATCCATCCACCTGGAATGAACATCTTCAAATGCAACAAACTCAGCGCGTGTTGGTGGGGAAAGTTTTTTGTCGCTCATAACGCTTCTCTATATAAAGCTGCAGCATCAGCCAAAGTGATTTCACGGGGGCTGTTTTGCAATAAACGGGTTTGTAACATGGCATCTGCTGCTAGTTGGTCCACATCAGTAGCAGAAATACCAACATCAACCAAACGCTGGGGTAAGCCAAGCTCACCTGCCAGACTACCTAAGTAATCAGAGAGCTGAGCAGCCTGCTCCTTTGTGGACCCCTGCAATCCAGGTTGAATAATGTTGCCCAGTTCTGCATACATGGCATGTGCCACATCTAAGTTAAAGCGCATTACTGGTCCGAGCATTAATGAGTTGGAGAGTCCGTGTGGGACATGGAATCTTGCACCAATAGGGTAGGCCAAGGCATGCACACCAGCTACTGGGG
>Ga0007874_1000072_pt1 | contig 13509 bp, 6 predicted proteins | sample CryBogCBH22May08_FD_55003 | JGI IMG/M metagenome (GOLD analysis project Ga0007874, IMG submission 55003) | Freshwater microbial communities from Crystal Bog, Wisconsin, USA - CBH22May08 | ecosystem: Environmental > Aquatic > Freshwater > Lake | place: Crystal Bog, Wisconsin, USA | collected... | reverse complement strand
TTCTGCCCGGTGGAACGCGAGCTGCAGCACAAGCCCACGTATGTCGAACGGTTTGCAGAAGAGCAGAACGCTCTATTGTGCGACTTGGCTGGGCTGAGCCTCTGTATGATGCCCCACGTCAATACGTTAATCGCCTATCAGATTTGTTATTTGTATTGTCACGAGTTTTAAATCGAGCAGCTGGCGGCACTGACATTCTTTGGAACCATCAAAAGGCTGGCAAAAAAAATGAGGCCAAGTAATTTGGCCTCATTTGTTTGATGCAGCGTTGGTGCCTTAGGGCGCCATTTTTATTTCTGAACTTATTTTTAGATCACTTCTTGTTTTTACGACGAGCTTTCACGGCGTTAGCTAAGCGTTGCAATACATTCACGGAGTCTTCCCAGTTAATACAAGCATCCGTAATACTCTTACCATATTCCAGTTTATTTGGATCATCTTTGCCTGGTGTGAATTTTTGAGCACCATCGTTGAGATGGCTTTCAATCATCACNCCAAACACTTTGCGTGAGCCAGATTCAATTTGCTCGGCAATATTGTCAGCAACCACAATTTGACGCTCATGCTTCTTGCTCGAGTTTGCATGGGATAGATCGACCATCAGACTGGCTGGAAGCTTTGCTGCTGCTAGCTCTGCGCATGCTGCATCGACAAAGCTGGCTTCGTAATTTGGCTCTTTGCCGCCGCGCAAAATGACGTGGCAATCTTTATTACCTTTTGTTTCCACGATCGATACTTGACCATTCTTATGAACAGATAAGAAGTGATGTGGACGACTTGCTGCTTGAATAGCATCGGTAGCAATTTTGATATTGCCATCAGTACCGTTCTTAAAGCCAATAGGTGCGGATAAACCAGAAGCAAGTTCGCGATGAACTTGGCTCTCAGTTGTACGCGCGCCGATGGCGCCCCAAGAAATCAGGTCAGCAATATATTGCGGAGAAATAACGTCAAGGAATTCGCTTCCTGCTGGCATGCCAAGTCGATTAATTTCCATGAGAACCTGACGCGCAATCCGCAATCCTTCTTCGATGCGATAGCTTTCATCAAGGTAAGGGTCGTTGATCAGACCTTTCCAACCAACAGTAGTGCGTGGCTTTTCAAAATACACGCGCATCACAATTTCGAGCTCACCAGAGAGGCGCTCACGTTCGACTAAGAGGCGTTGGCAATATTCCAATGCTGCTCTTGGATCATGAATGGAGCAAGGTCCAATAATGACCAATAAGCGATCATCTTTGCCGTGAATAATGTCGCGAATCTTGCCGCGAGTTTTGCTAATCAAGGATTCAGTTGGCGTTCCCGAGATAGGGAAGAAGCGAATCAAATGCTCTGGCGGGGGCAGAACAGTGATGTTATGAATGCGTTGATCGTCGGTATCTGACGTTTTATCAACGGCAGCGTACCAATTGGCGGGATTAGTATTTTGTTGGCTCATACGACTATTTTAAGCCGTATCAGGCCGTTCCACCCACAGTCAGGCTATCAATCCGTAAAGTTGGCTGTCCAACTCCTACGGGGACACTTTGCCCTTCTTTGCCACAGACCCCCACGCCGCCATCCAATTTGAGGTCATTTCCGATCATGGAGACCTGTTTTAGGGACTCGGGACCGCTACCAATAATCGTGGCGCCTTTAACGGGGTATTGGATTTTGCCGTTTTCCACCCAATAGGCTTCAGATGCAGAAAATACAAATTTGCCACTAGTGATATCAACCTGCCCACCGCCAAAATTGACTGCATAGAGGCCACGTTTAATGCTAGCAACGATTTCTTGNGGATCATCTTTACCGGCCAACATGTAGGTATTGGTCATNCGTGGCATCGGTAGCGAGGCAAAACTTTCACGCCGGCCATTGCCAGTGAGTGGCATTTTCATCAGGCGGGCATTCAAACTGTCCTGAATATAGCCCTTCAATATGCCATCTTCTATGAGGGTTGTGCATTGGGTTGGCGTACCTTCGTCATCAATGTTGAGCGAGCCTCGGCGACCAGATAGAGTGCCGTCATCAACAACCGTCACGCCTTTAGCGGCTACCCGTTGACCAATGCGACCTGCAAATGCTGAAGAGCCTTTGCGATTGAAGTCGCCTTCTAAACCATGACCTACTGCTTCATGAAGTAATACACCAGGCCAGCCCGGCCCCATAACGACCGTCATTGGGCCAGCGGGTGCGGCGCGTGAGTCGAGATTCACGAGGGCGCCATCAACCGCTTCATCCACGTATTGATTGATGAGTTCCGTATTGAAGTATCCGTAGTCATGTCGTGCACCACCACCAGATGATCCAGACTCGCGACGGCCATGTTGTTCTGCGATCACGTGGACTGAGACACGTACTAGCGGACGAACATCGGCGGCCAATAAGCCATCAGCACGCAACACTAAGACAACATCAAATTCTCCAGCAAGACTTGCCATCACTTGAATGATGCGTGGGTCGCGTGCCTTAGCGCGACGCTCGATACTTTCAAGCAGCGCAATTTTTTCTTTAGGCTGAAGTGAATCCAAGGGATTTAAATCGGAATAAAGCCCATTGGAAACAGGACTGAAGATTTTGCTAGCAACGGCTTGCTTGCCACCTTCTGGGCCAATGACCCGGGTGGCCTTGGCTGCCTTGTTTAATGCTTCTAAATTAATTTCATCCGAATAGGCGAAGGCAGTTTTATCTCCATAGATCGCTCGCACGCCGACGCCTTGGTCGATATTGAAGCTACCAGATTTAACGATGCCTTCTTCCAGACTCCAGCTTTCACTGCGGGTGTGCTGGAAATACAAATCCGCATCATCTAAGCGGTGAGCAAACATACTGCCAAAGGTGCGATGCAAATCTTGTTCGGATAAACCAGTGGGCTCAAGCAAAATTGATTTGGCTAGCTTAAGAAGATCCACCTGTTTTTTGGGTTTAGTCCAATCAGTTGGAAATAGTGCTTCTGGTGCATTCATATTATTTCGGTAAGTCTTTCGCTTTATAGCTTGCGGTGTTTTAGTGCTGGGAGCTTAGAGCGTACCTCGTTTAATTTATCTTTGCTCAGAACCCCAGAAATAAAGCCTTCGCCTTCGGGAAGGTTTGCCAATACCGCACCCCAGGGGTCTATGAGCATGCTATTGCCCCAAGTACGGCGTTGATTGATATGTGTTCCACCCTGTGCTGAAGACAAGACATAGCATTGGTTTTCAATCGCACGGGCGCGCAGCAGAATTTCCCAATGGTCCTTGCCGGTTGTGTAAGTGAAGGCTGCTGGAATGATGTGGCAATCCACCTCTCCTAGCGACCTGTATAGCTCCGGAAAGCGCAAGTCGTAACAAATGCTTAAACCAAAGCGCCATTCTTCATGATTGATCTTGATAGAAAGCACGCTCGGAGTATTGCCTGCCTCGATTGTTTCGGATTCTTCATAGCGCTCGGTTGCTGTCTGAAACCCAAATAAATGAATTTTGTCGTAGCGGCCAATACGCTCGCCTTGAGGATTAAAGACTAAAGTGGTATTCAATACTTTGCTAGTGGATTGCGCCTCGAGGGGAATGGTCCCCGCAACCAGATAGATGTCATTAGCTTTCGCCATCGCGGCGAGCTGCTCTTGTATCGGTCCGCTACCTAATGTTTCTCTTGCGAGAACTTTATCGGTATCTTTTAATCCCATGAGGCAAAAGTATTCAGGCAGAACGACAAGCTGAGCGCCCGTTTTGGCTGCCTGCTCAATCAATCTATTGGCGGTATCCAGATTCTCCTGAAGTACTGGAGTGGAGATCATCTGAATAGAGGCGATTTGTAACTGAGAAGGCATAGCTGAGGCGCTCATAGATATTCGCAATAAAGAGATCAGTTAGTTTTGAGGGTTAGTGTTAGGGCTTGCTGAAGGTGAAGCGTTTTGGGTATTCGGCGCATTTGGCTTGGCCTGCTCTTTCAGTAAACCCTTGGTGCGAATGCTGTCCAAAGTTTTTTGGTCAATCGGTTGACCCTTTTGATCAAGTGGAATCACCTCTGGATCAGTCCATGAGCCTTGTACTAAATAGTCGGTTTGCATGGCACGATTGATTTGGTTGGTGATCAGGTATTGGCCCACAAGTGCACTGAGACCGACGATTGGGTTAATAACAAAAGCCGCCACTACAGATCCTGCGGCCGCATCAATCGTTGGAAATACCGTTATACGAAGGTCCTGAGTCTCTTTGGGAATATTGATTTGCCCATTAATAGCAACACGCGCTTGATCCAACTCCATCGTGAATTGATTGGTTTGGGCAACGCCGTTGCTAATGTCAAAGCTGCTCTCAATAGAGTTAAAAGGTGTTCCTTTAGTCACAATATTGCCTAGACTACCTTGGAGATCAAGGGTAGCGAATCTAAAGAGACTTTGTAGACTCAGTACGTTGAGTAATTTGGCGGCATCAGAGTTCACCTCTAACAAGCGCCCTTTGTCGAGATTGAGAGCGATCTTCCCTGAGAGCGTTTCATAGTCTGGAATAAATAAGTTGTTATCCCATTCTAATTTTCCAGTGAGCTTACCTTGACCACCTTCTACAGATTTAGTATTGCTCCAATGAGCAATAATTTGCCCGGCGTCCTTTACATCCATATCAATGTTCAGAGTGCTATGGTCTTTTCCATTTGCAATGTCGCTACTCCACTGTCCTGAGAGAGATGAACTGCCTTGAGGATTGGCTATTTGAACGGACTCTAGGTTTAAGAGGTTTTTACTGGTGCGTGACTTAATCTTAATCGCACCCAATTGCGCTTTAGACCAAGAAAAGTCATCAATGGTGATATTGAGACTTGGTATAGAGTTAGGGCTCGGTTTTTCTTTATTTACACTCTTTTGTGTACGATTATTTTGATTTTTAGAGACAGATTCTGGCAAAGGGTTGGCATTTGCAAGTGGGTCTGGAACTCTGAGGCGAGTGAAGTGGCCAGTAATTAATCCACTTGGGTTAGTGGAGTTTTCTTCCTGCCAGCGAATCTGTCCTGCAGCCTGCGTTGAATTGAGGCGTAATTGCCAGATATCGTTTTTATTGTTACCAACCAAGCCAACATCAGACCAAGCGCGATCCAGCAGGATCAGTTTTTTGATTTGAGCATTGACTTGAATATTGCTCTCGTCGGCGGAATTCTGTTTGACAGCTTTGTTCCGATGTCCCGCACTGAGAAACTCTTGCCATGCATCTACATTCAGATCGCTAGCTTGAAGATTCAGCGCAAATCCCTGTTGGGGAAGATTGGCAGGAGCGCCAACGCCTAGTGCATGGCGAATCTCATTGTCGAGCCCGAGGCTGCCCTGCAGAGAAATTTGTTCACCAATCTTGCCAGACCAAGTTGCGCGAGCAGAATTTGCTTTGCTATTAACGTAGGTGCGAAGATTGAGCTGGCCTAGCATTGGAGTGCCTGCAGATTTTTTAGCTGGGGCGGGAGCTTGACTGGCCCAGTTTCTTAAATCTAATTTCAGATTCGTTTCGCTGCCAGCTTTGCTGAAGTTGAGCGAGCCCTCGTATTTTGCCGAACCACTCATGCCGGCCAGAATCGAGCTGACTGCAGGGTTAAGGTCTGCGGAAAAATACTGTTTAATAAAGCTACCATCAATATTGCCATTGATGCTGAAGCTAGGGTTTGCAGTTGTAGAAGGCGCACTAGTAATGTTGATGGCACCCCCTAAGAAATTAGCCGTGACATTTTCAAATTCGGGATTAAGTTCAGTAATCCGAATATTGCCTTTGAGATTATCTAGAGGTGGAAAGCTACCCCACTGAGCTCGATTGCCTGGAAGGTCTAACTTCGCATCAATATGGGTATCCGCTTTGCCTGATAGCGGAATGCTTAAGGCCAGATTTAAGCTTGTGAAACCAGACACTTTAAGATTTTTTTCTAGGCTCTCTTGGCTTTTACCAACCGGAGACGCAAAGAGGTACTGGAGCATTTGTTGCGCTTCTCCTTGGGCGCTACCGGTAACGGAAAGCATTAATTGCTTGGCGCTGACATTGGGTATTTCAGCATGAACCTTGCTCACCACCACGCTTTGATAATTTGCTTGGCTGATATCCACATTTAATGTGGACTGTTTCATGCTGATTTCACCACTGAGCTTGGTAAATGCCGGCCATTCGCCCTGTGACTTAGATAAAAGAGGGGCGGGCTTAAAGGTGGCATCAGTGATCGGTAGGTTCAGTGCAAATTCACCGGATTGCTCTTTAGGGAAGGGGATCTGATTAGGGTCACCTTTGATGTGTAGGGTGCCGTTGCGAATGAGGCCAGTATCAAAGGCTTTTCCAAGAAACTGCTTGCTATCGCTATCCATCCCGACAGGAAGGTAGCGATGTGCGCTAGCCAGTTTTGCTTGTACAAAGTTCATGTCTAAAGTCAGTTGATCAGCTTGTTTCGGCCCGCTCAGAATGTAATTGCTACTGAGAGTGACATTAATCTCAGGATTGCTAAGCGCTACTTGCTTGGCATTAATGATCCAGCCGCCTTTGTATTTTTCCCAGCTGACTTGCCCACTTGCTTTATCTAATTTAATTTTTGGATCAACTAGAAAGTCATTTATTTCTACCTCTAAATTGGAGGATGCTAGGCTCAAACTCCCATGCTTTTGGTCGGCTGTAATAACTCCGGTTAAATGAGAAACGCTAGGCATGGATTTGTTGATGCCAACAAAGCTTAGATCAATCAGCTTGGCGCTCACAGTGAAATCTAATTTATCAGCATTAAACCAAGTGCCGGGTATGGGGAGTGCCGACAGTGCAGAACGACTTTCTGCCCAGTTGATTTCTAGGTCTTGTAATTCACCATCTGCTTCAGATGCCTTAATCCATTGCCGGACTTTTTTAGGCAGGGGAAGGTTGAGTGCAAATAGTGCAACGTCTTCGACCAATATCTGTGGAGATGAAAATCCAAATTCTTTGATATCGCCACCATCTCCAGGTGGCTTCCACCGGAAGGTCATGGGGCTCAAGTGCTCGAGGGGTGCCGAGCTTGGACTATCAATGTCCCGCCATGCTAGCGACTTGGTGCTTACTGAAAGCATTTGTTTTTCGGTTGATTGAATCAGATCAGTTTCCAATCTACCAAACTCAATCGGCTCTTCATCCTTGGCTAATTGAATTTTTAGTCGGTCGGCCGCAATGCTGAGTGCGCCACCATCGGGTTTGCCACTGTCAAGATTCAATTTTCCTTTTGAGCTAATGCTCCCCTCTAATGCATAAAGAGGCACTTTGAAGTCTTGTGTAATTTTATTTAGATTGAGGTCGGCGAAATCCCAGGAGAACTCACCAACCCAATCCTTCCAGTTCCCAGCTTGACCACCAAGGCGATGTGCAAAGTCCGCATTGATTTGGATCTGACCTTTATGCCAAGGCGTATTTGCAATCAAAGTGCCGCGGTGATAGCGTAGCCCGTTGCTCAGATTTAGTTCTTCAATTTCAATCGAAGTATTCAGTTTCTTATTTTGGAGATCTTCCCAAAAGAATTGAGCCTGACTTACTTTGATGGTGTTTTGTGCGAATAGCCAGTTCTCAGCTGAAAAATCATCCGACTTTCCACCGATCGGCATTCCTGCGATAGAGATGATGCCCTTAGCATTTCTTTGGGCATAAATTTGCGCGCCAACAAAATCCAGTTCATGAAAGTAGGGTTCAAGATGGTAGAAAGAAAGCCAACTTAATTCACCACTAATTTTTTGAATTTCCAATAAAGGTTTGGCTTTTGAGGAAGAATTAAAACGTAATCCGGTGATTTCAAAGCTGGGCCGAATGCCTGTCCATGAGACTTGCACATCATCCATCGAGACATCTGCACCAATCCTAGCGCTAATCAGTTTTTCTAAGGCTGGTTTTGATTTCTCAACTTGAGGCCATAGTAAGAAACGAACACCGAGATGTCCCAGCACAAATACTGCCAAAATAAAGCCGCCTAGGATAAGGGCGCGCCGACCCCAGCGTCCGCTTCCACCTGGAGGACGTTTTTGAAGCACGCTCTGGAGGCGAGGTGGGATGAGGTTGCGAAGCATGAGCTCTATTATCCGTCAGCCTCGAGAGGATCGCCAAGAGTCTCCCAAGGCTCGGATTAAGATGAGGGTATGACGAATTTTTCCGCGCAAATGGACTTTTTGAAGGGGCATTCCACTTATGCCCAGCGTTGGCTAAATGCGCAGCCAAAGTGGGAGGGGTGGATAGGCTCCCTGACCCCTCAAAAAATCGATTTAGCATTTATCCAAAATCTCTTGATTCCTTGCGAGGCTGCAATTGCCAATGAGGAGCAAGATGAGTCGCAATTCATGGCNGATTTGCGACTTGCTCGTCAGCGTTTAATGCTGTATCTAGGATTTCGTGATCTCAACGGCCTGGCAGATTTAGATGAGGTAACGCATAGTCTCAGCTCATTTGCCGAGTTGACTGTTTCGCTATCGATTGCTTATATTCGTGGGGATCTTCAAAGACGCTTTGGGCTGCCATGGAGCACTTCTACTAATACTGAAATGCCTTTGATGGTTGTTGGCATGGGCAAGCTTGGGGGGCGGGAGCTCAATCTTTCTTCCGATATTGATCTGATTTTTCTGTATGAGCATGAAGGTGAGACTCAAGGTGGTCCGAAAAGCCTTTCCAACCATGAGTGGTTTACGCGGATGGGCAAGCGCCTCATCAAGTTACTGTCTGAGCATGATGCCAATGGATTTGTATTCCGGGTAGATATGCGTTTACGTCCTAATGGTGATTCAGGCCCATTGGTGTGTAGCCTAGACATGCTGGAAGAATATCTTTTGGTTCAAGGCCGTGAGTGGGAGCGTTATGCCTGGATCAAGGGGAGATTGATCGCGCCAATGCCTGACTCACCCTCTTTTGCTGTTTGCGAAAAAGAGCTAGATCAAATTATTCGACCTTTTGTTTATCGTCGACATTTGGATTACGGCGTGATTGCAGCCATTCGAGACTTGCATGCGCAGATTCAACGCGAGGCAGATAAAAGGTCTTCAGGCCACCAAGGCCGTTCCCGCGATATTAAATTGGGTCGTGGTGGGATTCGGGAAATTGAGTTTTTGGCGCAAATGTTTCAGCTCATGCGGGGNGGGACTGATCCCCGTTTTCGTGCTCGACCCACATTAGANATTTTGNGCTTGATCGAAAAGCGAGGCATCTTGCCTACCGGTGAGGTCCNGGCATTAAAGGATGCGTATGTATATCTGAGGCGCTTAGAGCATCGCATTCAGATTTGGGAGGATCAGCAAACACATTATTTGCCCGATGATGAATCTGCTCGAACACGTCTTGCTCAGAGCATGGGTGGTCCAGATGTGACGGAGACGAGCGCTCAATTTCTGGCTGAGTTAGAAGGACATCAAAACAAGGTCGCCCAACTCTTTGAAAGGGCATTCGTATTAAAAGATAGTGAGCGCTTAGATCTTGCACCTTTATCGATTGATTGGGAGCCAGACGGCCAGCATTTCCCTGAGTCGCTGGTTCGCTGGCAGGCATGGAGTGGTGGCCCAAAGGAAAGGCAGTTACCAGAAAAAAGTCGCCTGATTTTTCACAGTCTGATTCGCAAGGCGGCGGAGAGTGTGCAGGCGGAACAATCTATGCGGGCTAGTGCTGATATTACTTTGCTACGCTTTTTTGATTTGTTGGAAGCCATTGCCAGAAGGAGTGCTTATCTCTCCATCTTGTCGGAGTATCCAAAGGCACTATCCAATGTACTAGCTTTGCTCAAGGCCTCGCAATGGGGTGCGCAATATCTAACGAGGCATCCGCACCTATTGGATCATTTACTCAATCCACGTGCCGAGGCTTTGCTAGTAGAGCACCCAGAGGATTATTGGCGGGAGGTTAAAACCACTTTAAACATGCGCTTAGATGATGTGATGGCCGATGGAGATGGCTCTGAGCAAGCCATGGATATCCTGCGTGTTACACATCACAACGAAACCTTTATTACCTTATTGGCTGATCTTGGTATTGGGGTGGATCAAGCTCTGCCAGTCGAAAAAGTCAGCGATCATCTATCCGCATTAGCTGATTTGATTTTGCAAACGACTTTTGAGCGTGTGTGGCCGTCAGTTGCCAAGAAGTTTGATTTGCCTGAGGATCAACATCTCGCTATAGATGTGCCATTCGCCGTGATTTCTTATGGGAAGCTGGGTGGCAAAGAGTTGGGCTATGCATCTGATCTCGATTTAGTATTTTTGTATCAAGCGCCAGAGTCAGATTACGCTGCACAAGAAATCTATGGCCTCTTAGCGAAGCGCATGATCAACTGGCTGACAACCTACACCTCGACTGGCAGCCTGTTTGAGATTGATACCCGCTTGCGTCCTAACGGGTCAGCTGGATTTTTGGTGACGAATGCAGATGCTTTTAAAAAGTATCAGATGCGAGAAGGTGATAACGCAGCCTGGGTTTGGGAGCATCAGGCTTTGACGAGAGCCAGGTTCTCGGCAGGCAACCCAACGGTAGGTCAATTTTTTGATGGTGTGCGCTTCGAGGTTTTAAGTCAAAAGCGCAATATTGATGTATTGCGTAATGAGATTTTGGAGATGCGCCGTAAGGTGCATGCTGGTCACCCTAATCCGGCCGGCGAGTTTGACTTGAAGCACGATGCAGGCGGAATGGTAGATATTGAATTTATTGTTCAATTCTTAGTTTTGGCCTACTCCCATCAACATCATCAATTGATTGGTAATTTAGGCAATATTGCACTTCTGCGGATGGCTGCAGAAGCTGGCTTGATAGAGCAGTCTGCTGCCCAAGAAGTGGCCGATGCTTACCGACTGTTCAGATCTCGTCAGCACCGTCTACGCTTGGATGGCGCCGATAAGACGCGTGTGAATATTGATTCTGAGTTAGTTTTGGCAAGCGCCAGAAATGCTGTCCTGAGTTTATGGCAGCAGATTTTTAAAGCACCATCTGATATTTAGTTTTGCTCTAGTAGTTCGCGAGCATGACGACGGGTGGTGTCCGTAATAGTGGCGCCACCAAGCATACGCGCAACTTCTTCAACGCGATCCGCTCTGGCTAGTGGGCTGACTTGTGAAAGCGTTTTTTCACCACTTTGAGATTTACTGACCTTGAGGTGATGATTGCCTTGAGCGGCTACTTGAGGCAAGTGGGTGACACACAAAATCTGATGTGATTCACCCAGCTGACGTAATAATGTACCGACGGTTTCGGCAACAGCACCACCAATGCCAGCATCGACTTCATCAAAAATAAGTGTAGGCGTAAATGAGGCTTTGCTGGTGATCACGCTAATGGCGAGACTAATACGCGCTAGCTCTCCGCCGGATGCCACCTTGGCTAAAGAGCGAGGTGTACTACCTGCATGCCCAGCAACCAAGAACTCAATTTGTTCCAAGCCATTCGAGCCACCTTCACTCAATGGGATTAACGCAATTTCTAATTGGCCGCCAGCCATTGATAAATCTTGCATCGCTGCAGTCACAAGCTTGCCAAGATCGAGGGCTGCCTTACTGCGTTTTTGGGAGAGTTGTTTTGCCAGCTTGAGGTAAGCAGCNTCCTCCTGNTTTACTTTTTCACGCAANGCTTCAATNTTCTGGGAAGCAGTGAGCGCTTCAAGACGGTCAGTAGTCTCNAACAGTAAGTGCGGCAGTGCATTGGCCTCAGTACGATATTTTCTAGCAGCCGTATGTAAAGCTTGCATCCGTTCTTCAACTTGACCNAAGCGTTCGGGATCAAGGTCTAACTTTTGTAGATAGCGATTCAGGCTATGAACAGCCTCATCGATTTGAATTTGTGCAGACTCTAGGGATTGGCTCACTTCAGCTAGCGCAGCATCATGCTGGGCTAAAGCACCCATATTTGAACTGGCTTTGGAGAGGGCGGATTCCACCGAACCATCTGAATCAGATAAAACGTCAATTGCTTCTTGGCAACCGCTGATAATCTTGGCGCCATTGGCAAGTCGCGCATGCTCAACTTGAATATGATCCCATTCGCCTTCTTGTGGCGAGAGCTCGGTCAACTCTTCAAGCTGCCATTCAAGNCGTTCACGTTCACGCTCAATATCTTGACCAGCATTTTCAGCTTGCGCTAAAAGACGACGCGAGTCGCTGAGAATCTTAAATGCTTGCGCCACTTCAACAGCAGTTGGTAGTAGCCCAGCATGTCGATCTAGTAGCTCACGCTGCGCACCACCCTTGAGTAGTAATTGATGAGCGTGTTGACCATGAATATCGACCAATTGATCACCAGCTTCGCGCAATTGGACGAGTGTTGCGACACTGCCATTAATGAAGGCGCGACTACGACCGTTACTTTCAACGGTTCTTTTAAGGAGCAGACTTTGGCCTGCATCTTCAGTAGGGAAACCTTGATCATCTAACCATTGGTTGAAGTGTTCTACCTGTTGGGAGTCAATGCGGAAGAGGGCGCTGATTTCTGCGCGATTGCTACCCTCCCGAATTTGGCTGCTATCTGCACGTTCACCCAGTACTAGGCCTAGGGCATCGAGCAGGATCGATTTGCCAGCACCCGTTTCACCAGTTAAGACGGTGAAGCCTGCAGAAAAATCCAGTTCGAGTTGATCAACGATGACAAAGTCACGGAGTGCAAGAGTTTGAAGCATGTCTTAGCGTAGCAAAGAACTCGACATCAGAATGTCGATGGGTACTCATTCCAGTGCAGTTTCTCGCGCAAGGTTTTGTAGTCACTATGGTTGCGAGGGTGCAAGAGGGTAATTGTTTTGTCAGATTGACGTACTTCGATTTTGTCGCCTGATTCCAAATTGGTTTGCGATTGCATATCGAAATTCACAATCACTTCGCGACCCTCAACCACTTCAATGCTAGTTACCGCATCCTGAGGTAATACGATTGGACGATTGGAAAGTGAGTGCGGTGCAATCGGCGCCAGCAAGATGCCGGCAACGCGTGGATGCAAAATAGGCCCGCCAGCAGAGAGAGCGTATGCAGTAGAGCCGGTAGGTGTAGAAACAATCAAGCCATCGGAGCGTTGGTTGTACATGAAAGACCCGTTGACTTGTACTGCAAGCTCAACCATTCCGGAGATACCAGAGCGGTTCACAACAACATCATTGAGGGCGAGAGCGCGATTGATGACTTTGCCGTTACGCAGAACCACTGCATCTAATAGTGTTCTTGTATCAGCTTCGTATTCGCCTGCAATAATTTTTGGTAGAACGACGTGCACATCTCCAATCGGAATGTCCGTCATATAACCAAGACGTCCCATATTGATTCCAACGAGAGGCACGTTACTGCCAGCCAGTTGACGCCCAATGCCAAGCATGGTTCCGTCGCCACCTAAAACTACCGCAAGATCAATCGCCCCGGCAAAATCTCCAACATTCTTGCTGGGGTATCCCTTGAGCTTTAAATGCTCTGCGGTGGAAGTCTCAAAAAATACCTCGCAACCCAGGCCAGAAACGAGCTTAGCGAGGTCGTTTAAGTGGTCCTCTATCCCGTCGGCCTGATATTTGCCGACAAACGCAAGTCGGCTAAATGCCTTTTTGATGGAATTTGAGGATGGGCTTAACATATAACGATTAAAC
>Ga0007874_1000038_pt1 | contig 17044 bp, 17 predicted proteins | sample CryBogCBH22May08_FD_55003 | JGI IMG/M metagenome (GOLD analysis project Ga0007874, IMG submission 55003) | Freshwater microbial communities from Crystal Bog, Wisconsin, USA - CBH22May08 | ecosystem: Environmental > Aquatic > Freshwater > Lake | place: Crystal Bog, Wisconsin, USA | collected... | reverse complement strand
TTTCATAAGCCTGCTTTAAGTCCCGATTGAGCTAATAGCATTAATTCTACAGTCCCTTAGGGATTGATTTCAGCTTCTTTTGAACAAAGAAAAAGCGGGCTCGTGGCCCGCCTGTTCTAGGTACTGCAGTGGCTGGAACTTAGCTCATCACGCCAATTTGCCAAGGTACGAACTCATAGTCCCCAAGACCCAGCAATTCACTCTTGGAGGCTTCGCCAGAGGCGGTACGTAGGAAGAGTTCAAAAATCCGCTGCCCCATCTCTTGAACTGATACCGTGCCATCTAGAATTTCTCCGCAGTTGATGTCCATGTCTTCAGTCAAACGTTGATACATGGGCGTATTGGTTGCCAATTTGATACAAGGGGCTGGCTTGGAGCCAAACATAGAACCACGCCCCGTAGTGAAAGCGACTAAATTGGCACCACCTGCAATTTGCCCTGTTGCAGAAACCGGATCAAACCCTGGCGTATCCATAAATACAAAGCCTTTAGCAGTGACTGGCTCTGCATATTTATACACTTCCATTAATGGGCCTGTGCCACCTTTCATGGAAGAGCCGAGTGACTTTTCAAAGATATTAGCAAGACCGCCAATTTGATTTCCTGGGCTGACTTGACCATTGATCTGAACATCGCGACCGACTGAGTATTCATCTTTCCACCAACGAATGCGCTTGATGAGTTTTTCACCAATCTCTTTTGAAGCAGCTCTGCGAGTAAGTGTATGTTCAACCCCGTAGATCTCAGGAGTCTCTGACAAGATGCCCGTACCGCCATGACGTGACAGAATATCAATAGCTGCTCCGAGTGCTGGGTTCGCTGTAATCGATGAGAATCCATCTGATCCACCACATTGCAAACCAACCATCAGGTGGCTGGCCGAAACGGTTTCTCGTTTAGCTTTATTGGCTTCTGGCAACAGCGCTTTAACGGCTTGGATGCCTGCTTCAATCGTTTTACGAGTTCCGCCAGATTCTTGCATGATGAAAGTGTGCAGATTGTGACCTTCTTTGAGATCTTCTTGCTCCATCAAGCCCTTGAGTTGATTGCGTTCACAACCAAGACCCACGATTAAAGCAGCCGCTAGGTTAGGGTGACGTGCATAGCCTGCCATGGTGCGGCGGAGCAATTGCATTGGCTCACCACTCATTTCCATGCCACAGCCAATGTCGTGACTAAAAGCAACTACCCCATCCACATTCGGAAAATCTTTTAAGCGTTCAGGCGTAAACCAGTCAGCAATTTTGTTGACAACGGTTGCTGAACAATTCACTGTTGACAAGATGCCGATGAAGTTGCGTGTACCCACTTTGCCATTGGGACGCACATAGCCCTGGAAGCTTGCGCGCTCAGATTCTGGCAGCATTTGAGTGGGCTTGAACTCGCTAGCGTAAGCATAGTCACGATCAAATTCNCGGAACTCGGTGTTATGGCTATGCACCATCGTGCCCGGTTCAATATCNGTGTTTGCAAATCCAACGGTAACGTTGTATTTGAGAATGGGGTCGCCCTTGATAATTTTTTTAGTGGCAATCTTATAGCCAGCAGGAACCTGACTGCGACTTGTAAAGTGCTCACTAGGTACTTCGGTGCCAATACTGACATCAACCCGAGCAACAACAATGTTGTCGTTTGGATGAAGTCGAATAATCGGACCGGCTAATTTTTTTCCAGAAGTTTCAATCATGTTTTCTCACGCTCACAATGCATATTAAATAAATTACTCAAAGTTTTTTTATTCAGGCTTAACACCAGATTCTTTCACAATTGGCTCCCACTTCTTTAGTTCGCTCCGAATATAGCTTCCCAATTGATCGGGAGTGCTGAGCCTAATATCAAACCCTTGCCCTGCCAGACGTTCTTTAACCTCAGGGTTTTCTAAGGCTTTGGCAAGTTGGCTATTTAAGTAGCTGATGATGGGCTTTGGAGTTCCGGTAGGGGCCACGACGGCATAGACTAACTCCACTTCGTATCCTGGGATCGTTTCTGCAATGGTTGGTACTTCAGGAGCATTTGGAGAGCGCTTAGGGCTTGTTACACCAATGCCAACCAATTTGCCCGTTTTAAGGTATTGAAGGACCGATGGGGTGCCAACCATCGCTAATTGCACTTGCCCACCCAATACATCGTTCAAAGCTGGCGCGGCGCCTTTATAGGGCACATGAACAATCTTGATTCCTGCGAGATTATTTAAGAGTTCACCACCCATATGCAATGGCGTACCAGCACCTGAGGTTGCGTAATTGAGCTTTCCAGGATTTGCCTTGGCATAGGCAATGACTTCTTTTAGATTTTTAGCGGGTAATTCAGGATTGGCAACAAGTGCAAGCGAAGACGATGCAACTAAGCTAACGGGCGCAAAATCTTTTAGCGTGCTGTAACTGAGCTTGGGATACATTGCCTCATTAATTGCCTGAGTTCCCACCATCATCAGAAGCAGGGTATAGCCATCTGCTGGAGATTTAGCAACAAAGTCTGCAGCTAGGTTGGTGCCGGCACCAGGCTTGTTTTCTACTAGTACAGGCTGTCCAGTTAAAACACTCAGGCGCTGTCCAACCGATCTTCCCAGGACATCTGAAGGGCCTCCAGCTGCAAAGGGGATGATGAGGCGAATCGGTTTATCCGGATAACCGGCCTGTGCCTCCCCTCCAATCATGAAGGTACTAGCAATACCAAGTGCAATCAATCTCAGAATGGCTTTAATTGGGGGCATAAAAAAGATTCTTGTTGCATTCGCTTTTTTGGGGGATATCATTTTGTCTCCTACTTATATTAATTTTCTTTAACTACTTTTTACTTCATTTCATGCAAATACGTAGCGCCCAACTATATCCGCTTGAGTTGCCAATGATTAAGCCAATCAAAATGGCTGGCGAAACCATTACACATGCGCAAACTGTGTTGATTCGATTGATAGATGAAGGCGGGCGCGAAGGCTGGGGTGAAGCTAGTGCCGCACCGTTGATGACTGGCGAAACCTTGGGGAGCATTGCTGCGAGCACTGAGTATTTGAGCTTGAAGTTGTTGGGTAAAGAAATTTCTCGTCCAGACGACATTGAATTTTTGCAAAATCAAGTCTTGTACTCGAATGCTTCTGCAAAATCTTGCTATGAAACTGCTCTGATGGATCTGTTTGCGCAAAGACAGGGAGTGCCGCTTTATCAACTGCTTGCTGGAGATCGGACTGTCGATGCCAGTAGCAGACTGGAAATGTTGCATATGCTGGCGTCTGGCAATCTGGAAAGCGAGCTTGAGGAGGCAAATCAGTTGCGTCAACTCGGCTATCGTCAGTGGAAGATCAAAGTGGGTACCGGCAATCTTGCTAATGATGTTTTGCGGGTACGTGAATTGAGTAAAGCACTGCAGGGTGATGTTGTCTCTGCTGACGCCAATCAAGGCTTGACGATTGAAGAGGCGCTTGCCATCGCTTATGCAGGCGTTGAGAGTGGCTTGAGTTTCTTTGAGCAGCCATACCCAAGTAGCATGATTGACGCTACCAGCACTTTGCATCAAGAGACGCATCTTTCCATATGTGCTGATGAATCGATTCAATCCTTGGAAGATATTGTTGAGCTTTACGAGAGAGGCGCTGCCCAAGGAGTTAGCTTGAAGTTGATTAAGCTGGGGGGTACTCAGGCGATGGTTCGGGCAGGGCGCGAGTGCCTCAGACGGGGCATGAATATTAATTTGGCTTGCAAGGTTGCTGAGACCAGTATTTCTGCTGCGGCAACCGCCCATGTTGGTTTTGCTGTGGGCAACATTGCGTGGGGGTACAGCATGTCCAACCGCTATCTGGCCAAAGATATTTGTGAGAATCCGCTTGCCCCAATCGGCGGTGCGATTTTGATTGAGCAATTGCATCAGCCTGGTTTGGGCTATGCGCCAGAGGCTAAGTACCTTGCCGAATTTGCGAGCAAGACTCTTCCCATGCGGGAATTCCGTATTTAAGTCTTTGCTGATGGGGTGCTGCCTCATTGCTTCCAATATTGTTCGGACAAGTTATAGTTTGATATAACTATACCCTTAATTATTCATAATTCCATTGTCTTCAGTGGATTTGTGTTAAATTAACTTGTCCGAACAAATAAATAGGAGGAGACCTATATGTACAACCCTTTTCAGCCCGTAGAGAAGATTAAAGCCGAAGTATTTATGACAATGCCGGCTAAATTCCGTAAAAAAAGCCGCTCAGGCTGGTCTGACCCAAACCGCCAAGGTGCAGAAGTTGAGTGCTTCCTAGAAGGCCCTTCTTTTGATCGCGAAGGAAATCTATGGTTTGTAGACATTCCTTTTGGCCGCATCTTCCGCATCACTAAAGGTGATTGGGAGTTGGTCACTCAGTATGACGGCTGGCCTAATGGCTTGAAGTTTCATAAAGATGGCCGTGCATTCATTACTGACTACAAAGCAGGTTTGCTTTCTTTAGATCCAAAAACAGGAAAAATTGAAACTGTTCTAGGTTCAATGTATAGCGAGAACTTCAAAGGTTTGAACGACTTACATTTCGCATCCAATGGTGATTTGTATTTCACTGATCAAGGTCAAACTGGTATTGCCGATCCATCTGGTCGCGTATTCCGCTTGAGCGCTGATGGCAAATTAGATCGCTTGGTTATCAATGTGCCAAGTCCTAATGGCATTACTTTGAACACNCAAGAAAAGCATGTATTTGTTGCGGCTACACGTTCACAACAAATTTGGCGTTTGCCTTTGATGGCTGATGGCTCCGTTTCTAAAACTGGCGTAGCAATTCAGTTGTCTGGCGGCGCTGCTGGTCCCGATGGTATTGAGATGGATTCTGAGAATGGCCTATTGGTGTGTCATTTAGGTGTAGGTATCTGGCGCTTTGATAACAATATGTTGCCGACCCATTTAGTGTATTCAGAAAATCCGCATCACCATCATTTNGCCAACTTGTGTTTTGGTGGCGATGGCAAAGATCTTTACATTACTGAATCGATGTCTGGCGATATTTTAAAAGCGCGCATGCCAGTCGCTGGTAAGAAGATGTTTGGTTTGAGCTAAGACTATCNGCATGCATGAAAGACTGCTGAATCAAGAGCCTGGAATTCCTTTACATCAGGCTCTTGCTGCAACTCTTGAAGAGCAAATTCGAGAGGGGGCTTGGGCTGTAGGTTCTCCCATTCCCCCTGAAGTTGCGCTATGTAAGCTCTATAGCATTAGTCGACATACCCTAAGGCATGCCCTCAGCACTCTGGAAGACGGCGGCCTAATCGTTCGTCGACAGGGCGCTCCAACCCGCGTGATCTCACGTCAACGCCCCAGAAAATTTACCCAAAGCTTTAACTCGCCTGCGGATATTTTGCGTTACCCAAAGGAAACCTATCGGGTTAACGAGGTTGAGGAATATGTAGAGTGTGACTCCGCATTAGCAAGCCTATTAAAGGTGCCCGTTGGATCGTCTTGGTATCACATTGGGGCGGTTCGCAAGCAGCAAGGCTCTGATCTCACTATTGCATGGTCTGATATTTATATTCTGCCTAAATTTGCTGAGCTCACTTCTGAGCCAGACCATACGCATTCTATGGTGTACGAGCAAATCGAAAGACGCTTTGATGTGCACATCGATCGTGCCGAGGTAGATGTTTACGCTTGCGGCGCATCACCTGAAATGGCTAAGGTTTTGAATATTCCAGAAGGGACGCCTTGTCTGGTAATTATTCGCCACTACTTTGATGCCAACGGAAGCCCTTTTGAGATTTCCGTTGCCTATCATCCTGAAAAGCGATTTGTCTACAGTATGGAGTTTAGGGGCTAATTAGGCCTAGGCTGTCAGTTCAAACACCAGTACTTCAGCATTTTCACCATCCTGGATTTGGATTTGGTCTTCATCTTGAATGAGTAGTGCATCACCGCTTGTGAGTTTTTCGCCATTCACATTCAGGGAGCCTTGAATCAAGTGAACGTAGGCCTTCAGTTTTGGATCGATCGCCAAAGTAGCAGACTGTTCGCCATTAAATAATCCCGCATACATTTTTGCATCAGCATGAATCTTGACGGAATGATTTTTCACCTTGAGGTGATGCTACTAGGCGAAGCTTTCCCTGCTTATCTTCTAGTGGAATAGTTTTTTGTTCATACCCGGGCGCCACTTCAAGAACGCTAGGCTCTATCCAGATTTGTAAGAAGTGAGTAGTTTGGTCTTTGGCGTGATTGAACTCACTGTGGGTGACTCCAGTTCCCGCACTCATTCTTTGAATATCACCTGGCGGAATACCTTTGACATTGCCCATACTATCTTCATGAGCTAATTCACCTGAGAGGACGTAGCTAATGATCTCCATATTGCGGTGCCCATGCTTTCCAAAGCCCATTCCAGCAGCTACACGNTCCTCGTTGATCACTCGTAAATTACCCCAGCCCATGAATTGAGGGTCGTGGTAACCAGCAAAGGAGAAGGAGTGGAAGCTTTTAAGCCAGCCATGGTCAGCATAGCCACGATCTTGGGATTTTCTAAGGAAGTGCATCGTTTTCTGTGTTCGCTTGTGAAAGTAAATAAGCACATTATCATTGGCTTTAGATCATTTTGCTAATAGGCAAACCATGGAAAGCTTTAATAAAAACTTAAAAGATACTGGCCTAGGCTTCTTAGAGGCAGCACAAGAGTATGGGGGCGATTTCATTCAATTTATGCGTGAAGCATGGATTTTGCTCATATTGTTATTTGTGGGCTTGACAATTACTTGGTGGTTCATTGATCCACCACCTCCCAAGCATGTCATCTTGGCTACGGGTTCAGTTGGTGGCGAGTATCAAGCTTTAGGTGAAAAGTATGCGGAATTTTTTGCGAAGAAGGGCATCACACTTGAGTTGCTGCCTACTAATGGTGCCCAGGAAAATATTGCCCATTTAGCAGACCGAAAAGATCCTGTTCAGGCAGCATTTGTTCAGGCTGGTGTAGTAAATCCAAAGGGAGTTGAGGGTATTCAATCACTGGGCAGTATTAGTTATGAGCCTATCTGGCTTTTTTACCGCGGACCAGAAAATACACATCGCGACTTTGAAACAACAGATGGTCGCCTCAAGTACTTTGACAATTCCAAAATTTCACTAGGTGTGGAGGGTAGCGGCACTCATGCCCAGGCGATGAATTTATTGCGTGTTTCTGGTCTGAAGGATAGATCGCAATTTGTGTATTTGCCTGGTAAGAAAGCCGTTGAAGCTTTACAAAAAGGCGAAATTGGCGCTGTATTCATGGCGGATGGAATTGAATCGGCCAATGTTCAAACCCTGCTGAATGATCCAAGTTTGCACTTGTTGAGCTTTAGACGTGCTGAGGCTTTTACTCGTCTGCTACCTTTCTTACACATATTAAAAGTCCCCGAGGGAGGATTTAGTTTAGTTCGCAACTTTCCAAACAAGGAAATCAATCTTCTGGCAACAACGACTCATTTGCTGATTGATGATCGGATGCATCCAGCAATCCAGTTCTTATTTTTGGAAGCGGCAAAAGAGATTAACGGTCGATCTTCATTTTTTGCTGAACGAGGCGAATTCCCCGCATTTAAAAATTCAGGGCTTCCTGAAAGTCCAGTGGCTGTGCATTTTGAGGAAAAAGGCTCGCCTTTACTGATGGATTATTTGCCTTTTTGGTTGGCTGAGCTAGTGAATAGACTCTTTGTGGTGTTATTGCCATTCTGCGCTTTTGCTTATCCAGTCTTGCTGGCTTTACCAAGCTATCGAAAACGGCGAGTACAGGTTCGCATTAATCGCATGTATGGTGTGTTAAAAAAATTTGAGGGAGAATTGATTACTTCCTACGATCCCACAAAGCACGATGCGTACTTGGCCAAAATTGATTTGATGGAGTACGAAGCTATAAAGCTTGAGGTCTCCAAGACTATGTCTGGCGATTACTATGCCTTGCGTACTAGCATTGATTATGTCCGTAACTGTCTAAATCGGGGTATGCACCACTATCAAACTATTGCTCCGGAAGAAATAGCAAGTTAATCGCTGATACCGTTTTTGCTTGGATATTTGTATGAGGCATATCGAACTACGGCATTCGCTAGTGCTAAAACCAAGATCGTAATTCCCATGAAGAGGATGGCCATATCCGCTTCATGCTTGGTGTTGACTAAATCAATAATGAGGCGCGTTACCGCCGTGATGGCAACATAGATGAGGAAGCGCACCGGCATGTGGTTGGTTTTGAAATAAATCCCGACCATTGCCCCAATCTCTAAATAGATAAATAGCAACAGTAGATCTTCGATCGAGGCTGAACCTTTGCTAGCCATTCCTAAAAAGGCAACTCCTGCTGACCAGACTGTCGCAGCACCAATTCCAAAGAGGGCGATGCGATGAAAGAGAGATACAAATAAGTTACCAATGGGAACTGTCCATTTTTCAATGGCATCTTCCAGCTTGGAGGCATCCTTTGGTAGGGTAGGTGGCATATTCATTAAATCTCCTGATTGAATATTATTTGTCTCAGTATAGGTATCTGGCAGGTTTAGTAAACAAAAAAGAGGCTTTTAAGCCTCTTTTTTATGAACTCTTGATCTTTGTCAAGCTAGGCTGTCAGCCCAGATATTGTGAGCCCACCCCCAGGCGTAGATTCCTTCAAGGGTTGAGGGGGCAGGGGAAAGTCCACCGGCCCCATGAACAGGCTCAAAGGTTTTCTTTTCAGGGGTGTACTGATGAACGCTGGCCACATGAATGGTTTGCCTTTCATTGACAAAGCTGTAGCAGGTATTGGTTAGTACTGGGGCTGGATTCACTTCCCAACCACTCAGTTCAGCAACAATTGCGGCAGCTGCAACTTTGGCATGTTGGTTNGCCATATGTCCGGATTTTGGCATCGCCGGTGCAACCTGAATAGAGTCTCCNAAGACNTGGATATCTTTTTGCGCAGTCGACTCAAAATTTAAGTAGTTGACGTTGACCCAGCGACCATTAGAGTTTGCAAGCCCAGTGTTTACTGCAATTGCTCCAGCACTCATGGCGGGCAGTATGTTTAATACATCTGCTTTGACGTCATCTTCTACCTCTACTTTTAAAGTTTTTGTTTTGGCATCTACAGCGATGACATTATTTCTTGGTCGATAGTCGATCAAGCCAGGGTATTGCTCAGCCCATACTTTTTTGAACAAAGCGCCTTTAGAAGTTACATCTTGGTTTGCATCCAAAATGAGGACTTTGGATTTTGGCTTGTGTTGTTTGAGATAGTTTGCGACCTGGCATGCGCGTTCGTAAGGTCCAGGGGGGCAACGATAAGGAGCCTCCGGAATACTAATTGCAAATACGCCACCGTCACGCATGGCTGCCAATTGCTTATGAAGTGTTACCGTTTCTGAGCCAGCTTTCCAAGCTTGTAACGTTACACCCTCTTTATTTGCCTGAGCGAGACCTTCAATACTGCTCATGATGAGGCTGACGCCTGGAGAGACAACCGCCTTGTCATAGGATAAGATTTTTCCTGAAGCGAGCTTAGCCGTTTTCTTATCCGGGTCGATACTCACAACACTGTCTTGTATGACTTTAACGCCGTGACGTTTACTTAAGTTGTCATAGGAAGAGGTGATGTCTGCCATAGTGCGGGATCCTCCAACTACAAGATTGGAGAGTGGGCACGATAAAAAAGCTGCATTAGGCTCAATTAAGGTGACGCGGGCGGTATTGTTAGAAAAGAGGCGCAAATACTTTGCTGCTGTTGCGCCGCCGTAGCCACCGCCAATGACTAATATTTCTGCTTTTTGTAGATTGGCGCGAGCCTGACCAGAAAAGCCAGCCAGCAAACCCAGACCTGCAACACTTTGACCTAAGAAATGTCGACGATTCATACTGGCTCCTTTATCGTTTCTTGCCAAGTTGAAGGGCGATCGTTTCAAGCTGCTCATCGGTATAGCCTTTAGCAAGCTGGGGCATGATTGTTCCTTCGCGTGAACCATTTTTGTATGCTTGAAGTTGAGTCAGCATTTGCTCACTCGTAAATGTATTGATGAGTGGAATGCTAGCACCTACAACGCCATTTCCATTTGTGCCGTGACAGTTAGCGCAAGTTGCTACTAAACCACTTTTATATAACTGGCTTGGATTGGAGATTTGGGCTATTGAGAGGCCACTCATCAAACTGAGTCCAATCAGCATTGTCATCAAACCAGTGATTCTGTGGTATTTCTTTCGCATGGGAATAGTCTTTATTTATCTAATGCAAGATTGATGGTTACAAAAAGGTGCGCAATGCAACTATCTTAAACAGTAGTGATCTTAAACAGTAATCTACGATAAAGCAGGATTTTGAATAGACCCATTATTCATAAGCTCAGATCTAAAAGTGGTCAACAATAGTCTCCAAGAGGGCTTCTATGGTTTTTGCCAATCAAGGGCCAAGCCCTTTAAACTAGGCGTATGCGAAGTACTTTTTCTTACCGTAGCGCTATCCTCATCTTACTTTTAGGCATATTCACCTATCTTTATGGCTTAGATAGTCGATTTGCCCCTAAAAACGGTGATGAGTATCCATATATGCACATTGTGCGGATGACCGCTGAGACTGGAGCCTGGCTGCCACTCCAGTCTGAGATGGATGGGATCAAGAACACTAAGCCCCCACTCTTGTTTTGGCAGGGGATTACTAGTACTCAATGGGGTAGCCAGTGGAGTCTCTCGAGTCTTCGTTGGCCCAGTCTTGTGTATACCGCCTTGACTGCATTTTTCTTATTTCTGGTTGTGCGTCGTGTTAGCGGCAAGACCCAAACGGGGCTACTAGCGAGTTTGGTATGGCTCTCATTTTTTGCAAGTTATCGCTATGGTCGGCCATTTTTAACTGATCCCCCTGAAGTATTTTGGTTGAGCCTGCCTTTTATGGCTTTGCTTTATTGGGGTAAGTCTGCTTTTGAGTCAAAATTATTCTTCCCTTTATTGGCTGCTATCTGTTTTGGTTTGGCCTTACTCTCCAAATCATTTGCTTATATCGTGCCGGCATCTCTGGCTCTGAGTCTGTACTACTGGCGTTGGCGTGAATGGAGTATTCCGAAGTTTTTGATANATGATTTCACCAAGGTCGTTCTGGTTGCAATATTGGCACTAGGAGTCTTTGCACTCTGGTTTGCACTGGATCCATTTCCTGAGGCAGTCTGGAAAGAATTTGTGCTTGGTGAAAATGCCGGAAAATTTGAGGCGCGGAGCTCGAACTATCTAGTAGATTTGATTCGTGGTGGCGATAGTATTTGGATGTTGTTGCTGACGACGCTAGGAAATGCAGGCTTACTCTTTTTTGTTTTGATTAGTGCCTTGTGGCAGTGCTGGCGCAATCGCCGCTTTCTTTCTCTGGAAGAGNGCCTCTTACTCTTATTGATTACTGCATTTCTATTGGTCTTTAGTCTGCCTAGTCAGCGTTCTGGACGTTACCTCTTACCAGTTATGCCGGCCTTTGCCGCATTGATTGCCCTCTATTGGGATCGACTTCCCCTGTGGGGCTTTAGAGTTGCCCTCCTATTGCAGTTGATCATTCTTTCTGCNCTGATTTGGGTGGGTGGTAATTTACAGGCATCTCACTTTTTGGGTGAGGCGGGTGCGTGGATCTACTCGAGCTGGCATTGGACTTTGATGGCAATCAGCGTGATAGTGGTCTTGGTTGGGTTGTTTAGAAAAAATCTAACTAAGACTATTGCGTTGACTGGATGCTTTCTGTGCTACTGCACCCTAACCAGTAGCCTATCCCCTCTTGAGGGTGCGCTAGGACGTTTTGANCTGGACACTATAAAAGCAGTGCAAGATCAAGAGGTGTGGATTCCTTGCGACTATCGCGCAAAAGATGAGGAGTATCGCTTGCTGTTGCCAGGTGCCAAACTGCATGGTTATTTAGCCAAGGATGCTGGCAATGTTGATGCTCTCGTAAATGCCTATCCCTTGGTGGCAGTACAGGTGCCTCTCGGGCTTNCCCCGCAGATTTGTGAGTCNTGCAAGATTGTTGGTGGACGCATGGAAATGCGTGCGCGCCACTCTGATGAAGAAATTAAAGATATGCTCATGGGCCATATTGGCGAGCATCTATTTGTAACAGAGTATTTGATTTCTACCCCTGTAAAAATGACTGAGCCGCAAAGCGGTAAGGATGCTTGTCGATGAATCGTGTGATTGCTTTTTGTTTTTTATTACTAGCCGCTGTTCTCGGTTTTTTATANATTGATAGTCGACCAACGTGGGCGCCTTTTCAATCGGCTACAGTTTCAGTCGTCGAGGAAGATCAATCCCAAACTAGCCCAACTAAAAAGTCCTCTTCAGTTAATAAGTTAAGCGTAGTTCATCCTCAATTAGATTGGCTGCCAGATACTGGCGCTGCTTCAGTCCATGCGGCATCTTTAATTGGACTTAAAGACGGATCTATCCGCGCATTCTGGTTTGCAGGTAGTAGAGAGGGCGCACCAGATGTGGTAATTAATAGCTCTGTCTTTGATCCTAAGTCTGCTGTTTGGAATGCGCCAACAGTTGTCATGGATCGCACTACCGCAGAAAAGGGTCTATCACGTTACATCGCCAAGCTAGGCAATCCAGTTCCGAGTAGATCTGCCGATGGCCGCCTGCAACTGTTCTTTGTCACCGTATCCATCGGCGGGTGGGCTGGAAGTTCAATCTCGACCATCAGCTCAGATGATGAGGGGGCAACGTGGAGCCGCCNCCATCGTTTGATTACTTCGCCTTTTACCAATCTCAGTACTTTAGTCAAATCACCTGCCATTCAGTTTACGGATGGTCGTTTAGGTTTGCCTGCCTATCATGAGTGGATTGGGCGGTTTGGTGAGTTCTTAAGAGTTGAATCTGATCAAGTCATTGATAAGCGTCGCATGAGTTCTGGGCGTAGCGCTATTCAACCAATTCTTTTTGTGGATAACGCCGAACAGGCAACAGCATACTTCCGTCAAACAAGAAGTGGATCCGCACTGAAGCAAATACCCGTTAGCGAAACGCGCAATGCTGGCCAGGCTTGGGAGACGGTTGGCGACTTAGAGGTCGCCAATCCAAATTCAGCGATTGCCGCATTGGACTTATCAAACGGGATGCGTTTATTAGCGCTAAATAATCTAGAGGCTGGTCGCCATCGCTTGGTTTTGCTCATGTCCGACCCTAGCAATACAGCCAAGCAATGGCAAGTGGTTCAAGTGCTTGAAGATGATGAAGCGTTGCCCGACGAGCAGCGCCGTGAATTCTCATACCCATACTTGATCACGGGTGACGGCAGTGATGCGCATTTGGTTTATACCTGGGATAGAAAGAAAATACGCCACATCCATTTTGGCTCAGCTTGGCTCGCCCAACTGCAGAGTCAATTAAAAGATCAGAAAAAAGAAGGGGGGCAATAATGGATCGCTTAATGCAAACCATTGCTTTNATAGAGATGGCGATCAGCTGTGCTGTCATTGTGATTTGCTTGATAGAAAAAATATTCCAAGTCANCATGCCACTTAGCGCCCGGATCATTCTCTTGATANTGCTNGGTAATCTGTTCTTTTGGCCACTCGGTCTATTTATGGAGTTACCAATAGCTGCTTACGTACGCGGTGTAACAGGTGACCTGAGTATTGTTTCAATGTTATTACTCTGGTCCGCTTTATTACCATCTAACAAGCCTAATCCTATTGCATTTAAAGTTAGCATCGCAATTGTGGCTGTTATCTTTTACCCACTTGCACTCGGCCTGAGCATGCTTGACCCTTATACATGGGGATATGGCTCAATTGTTTTTCTGATTGGAGTCTTGGTGTTTGCAGTCATTTGCGGCCTAGCTAACTGGAATAAAGGCCTTTGGATGATTGCTCTGGCGATCACTGCCTGGACCTTCCATTGGCATGAATCCACCAATCTATGGGACTACTTACTAGATCCTTTCTTGGGTATTTGGGCTATCGGATCTATCGTCAATTCGTTTCGGCTAAAGCGCCGCGAGCGGGCACAATCAGGATACTTATTTAGGGCGGGATGATGAAAACTGAGATAGATATGAAACGACTTACCCAGGAAAATACTCAAGCGTTCAATATGCATGCCTCATCACTTTGCTTGATGGTTGTTGCTGTCACATCATTATTAAGTGCTTGCGCTGGCAATAGTCATCCAGATGCAGAAATGCCGGCATACCCTCAGTCCTATACTCAGAGTTCAAATTATGATGCAGCGCCTCAAACTATTTCTTCTGAGCAATTGCAATCATTAGTTTCTCCAATTGCACTCTATCCCGATGCCCTGCTCTCGCTAATGCTGCTAGCTTCCACCTACCCATTGGAAGTGGCTGAGGCTTACAACTGGAGAAGAAGTAATGCTGCACTAAAAGGTTCTGCATTGCAGGATGCGCTTAAAGCGCAATCATGGAACGATAGCGTGAAGTCTTTGATTTCTTTCCCGCAAGCTTTTAATATGATGGGGGATAAATTGCAGTGGACCCAAAACTTAGGGAATGCTTATAAGTTGCAACCCGCAGATACGATGAAGGCAGTACAAGCCTTACGAAAGCGTGCAATCAAAGCGGGGACCCTAAAGTCTAACCAGAAAATTACGGTTTCAACCGACGCTAGTTCCAATGTCTTAATCGTTCCAGCCAATGCGGAAATAGTCTACGTTCCGAGCTATAGCCCTGATGTAGTTTATGGACCTTGGCCATACCCTGACTACCCTCCGTACCCAGCATATAACCCAGCATGGGGGGCGATGGCATTTGGCCTAGGCCTGGCAGTAGGAGATGCATTTTGGGCTACACCCAGTTGGTCCAATGGCACGATTAATGTAAACAACACTACTACGCCCAACGGTAGATCTAATCGTGGATTAATTGGTCCAAGTAGCATTCAAAATCAACAGCGTTTGTTAAATGATTGGAAAAACAATGCTACACCTCAAGATAGACAGGCCGCGAGATCTGCTGGTCAAANAGCGAATAACACCTTCCAGAAAGACGCCACTCCCCAGGAGCGATCTCAAGCAGACCGCCTAAACCAAGAGGTGCGTAATGATGATCAAACTGATAAGGCCAATCCCAATACCTATCGCGAGGCTGCTCAAGAAAATGCCTTGCGTGATCAAGCCCGTTTTGATAGCAATCAAGACCGCTTTGGTAGCGACCGCTCACGGGGTGGTTTTGGTAATGGCTTTGGTGGCGGTCATATGGGTGGCTTTAGACGTTAATCTATACGCAGAGAAAAGAATTATGAAAACATTACAAGCATCACTATTCCTGGCGATATCTATTCTTTTTGTTCACGAGAGTGCACTTGCTCAGAAGGATTTCCCGGCTAACGACGCATCTACTGCTGCCTTGGTTGAGCTTTGCCAAAATGCAGATGACCAAGATGGGCGCAGTTTTTGTTTTGGCTTTGGTGAGGGGGTCTATCAGACTTATTTAGCGCGGCAAAAGTCTGGCGCGAAGCCAGCTATTTGTTTTCCAGAGCAAAGCGGTACTCGTGAAGAGATCCTGAAGAAATTCTTGAGCTGGAATAAGGCGAACCCACAGTTTAATAAGGAACGTGCAGCTAAGACNCTGATACGTTTCTTTACTGCAAACTATCCCTGCAAGTAAATGAATAGCAAGAGAAGATGGTAAGAAGGTGGAAATAAAAAAGCCAGCGTGAGCTGGCCTTTTGATGGGTGCTAGAGAGAATGCTTAATCGGCATATGCGCCAGCTTTACGAATCACTGGACCCCATTTATTGATTTCAGNTTCNAGATGGTTTTTGAGTCCAGCAGGCGTTGCTTTGCTTGGTGGAACAATTTCAATATTGGACTCTGCCAANCGTGTTTTAATTTCTGGATCATTTAAAGCAGCATTAAGCGCTTTGTTAATTTTGGCAAGCACGGCTGGTGGAGTGCCCTTTGATACATACATACCATGCCAAACTTTGACATCAAATCCTTTTAGACCTTGTTCGTCAAGCGTAGGAATATTGGGCAGAGCGGACAAGCGCTTAGGGGTTGTTACGCCATAGGTCTTAACTAAACCATCTCTGATGTAAGGAACNGTTTGGGTAGTTTGATCACACAAGAGATCAACTTGGCCGCCCAGTAAATCCGTTAAGGCTGGACCTGTGCCTTTGTATGGCACGGTTGTTAATTCCACGCCTTCGCGGGACATGAATAGCAAGCCACAGAGCTGTGAAACCGCGCCAGGACCAGCATTGGCCAACGTCACCTTATCTTTATTTGCCTTGATATAAACCTCAAGCTCTTTAAAGTTATTAGGTGGGAAGTTTTTGCGACCCAAGAGCACCATCGGNACGTCAACTACTTGACCAATGTATTCAAAATCGGTCATTGGATCGAATTGGAGTTTCTTATACAAGGCTGGTGCTGTTGCCATACCCATGTGGTGAATAAAAATGGTGTAACCGTCTGGAGCAGACCGAGCAACACGCGTTGCAGCAATGGTGCCGCCTGCACCAACCGTGTTTTCAACAATCACTGTTTGTCCCAAGGATTTACCCATTGGAATAGCAATGAGTCGAGCTACTGCGTCTGTGGGCCCACCAGCAGCAAATGGCACAACTAGTGTCACAGGTTTGCTTGGGTAAGGATCTGCAGCAAAGGCAGTTCCAATCAAGGAGGAGGCGAGTAGGGCGCCCAATCCTGTCAATATAGATGTACGTAATTTCATGGTTTATCTCCGTCTAAATTCTCTAAATCGAATGACTTGTTTAAATACAGTTATCTGCAGGATTGATTTTGCCAGCATTCTTGTCTTAGCTGGTTAGTGTTTACCAGCAATGGCAAGGGTTCTTTGGGCTAAAAGCACTACTGGCCGATCAATCATGCGACCATCTAACTTAATTGCTCCGCCTTTAGAGGCTTTATCGGCCTCTATCACTCGCTGCGCCCAAGACACTTCTTCTTTACTAGGCATAAAGGCAGTCTTGACTGCTGCCACCTGTTTGGGGTGAATGCAGAGTTTGGCGCCAAAACCCATTCGCTTGGCTCGCTGCGCATCGGCATGAATGCGGTCAATATCATCAGTAGATGGGGTAACGCCATCAATTGGCGGGGCAATTTTGGCTAAGCGGGAGGCTAAAACGATTTGGTAACGCGCAATTTG
>Ga0007874_1000023_pt1 | contig 21836 bp, 17 predicted proteins | sample CryBogCBH22May08_FD_55003 | JGI IMG/M metagenome (GOLD analysis project Ga0007874, IMG submission 55003) | Freshwater microbial communities from Crystal Bog, Wisconsin, USA - CBH22May08 | ecosystem: Environmental > Aquatic > Freshwater > Lake | place: Crystal Bog, Wisconsin, USA | collected... | reverse complement strand
GTAACTAAATACGCTCGTCTCTGTGGCCCTATTCCTCACGTCGCCGTGGATGGCCGTTAGCCATCACCCTTCCCTATGGAGTCCGGACTTTCCTCCCCCTCAATAAAGAGGCGGCGATTGCCCAATTGACTCTGCGCCTGCAGTCTAACGCAGTCAGAGCAAATTGGCTTGTAAAAACAGTAGGGGTGAGATTAAACCAGCGACCAAGCGATGGTTTCGCCTGCGCGGAGCGGAACAATTGTGGCATCACCTAAAGGTAGCTCATTTGGAATACTTTGAGCCTGCTTCACTAAGGTAATTTTTTTGGTGTTGCGCGGCAATGCATAAAAATCAGGACCAAAGAAACTCGCAAAGCCTTCTAACTTATCTAACTTGCCAACACTCTCAAATGCTTCAGCATACAAACCTAAGGCATTAAATGCACTGTAGCAACCAGCGCACCCACAGGCTGTTTCTTTAGCGCCTTTGGCATGAGGTGCGCTATCAGTACCCAAGAAAAAACGAGAGCTGCCACTAGTAGCAGCTTCTAGCAGTGCAATGCGATGCTCTTCACGTTTGAGAACTGGTAAGCAATAGTTGTGCGGACGAATGCCGCCAGCAAAAATTGCATTGCGATTCATTAATAAGTGCTGGGGCGTAATAGTTGCGCCGATGGTATTTTTTCCAGCAGTGGCGGCATCTCGCACATAGTGTGCAGCCTGTAAAGTAGTGATGTGCTCAAACACAATCTTGAGTTCAGGGAAGTTTTTACGCAAAGGTTCGAGAACCTGATCAATAAATACCGCCTCACGATCAAAGATATCGATTTCAGAACTGGTCACTTCGCCATGCACTAGCAGCGGTATACCCACAGCCTGCATTGCCTCTAGGGCAGCATGGCAATGTTTCAGATCACTCACGCCAGCATCGCTGTTGGTTGTAGCGCCTGCAGGATAGAGTTTGAATGCTGCGATCCCCTCGGCTTTGGCTTTACGTACTTCATCTGCAGACGTATTGTCGGTGAGATACAAAGTCATTAAAGGTGTGAAGCTATTCATCCCCAATGCTTTCAATTGCCCCTCAATGCGAGCGCGATAAGCATTTGCTAAATCTACTGTTGTAACGGGTGGCTTCAAGTTCGGCATGATGATGGCCCGGGCAAACTGACGCGCCGTATCCGCCAACACATCTTTCATGACTTCGCCATCACGAATATGCAAATGCCAGTCATCTGGCTGAATCAGTTCAATTTGAGTTGGGTTCGTTGCCATAGTTATTCAGTATCAATCAGGATGATGCGGAAATCATTCACATTAGTCAGTGTAGGGCCAGTTTCCACTAAAGCATCCAATTGTGCAAAAAATCCATAACAATCATGTGCTGCCAAGTATGGCGCCGGCAATAAGCCTTGGTCTTTGCTTGCCTGTCGAAGTTCAGGCGTAAACCAAGCACCTGCATTCTTCTCGCTACCATCAATACCATCAGTATCTGCGGCCAAAGCAGAGATATTTGACAGGCCATCGGTCGCAGAAAATAGCGAAAGTAAAAATTCACTACAGCGTCCACCGCGCCCTTTTATACCAACAGGCAAGGTGACAGTACACTCCCCGCCAGAAATCAATGCCACTGACTTGCCTAGATGCTGTCGTGCAATGACAGCTTGCTCAATGGCAACCTCTTGAGCCTCGCCAGTAATCGTGTCGCCTAAGACGATTGGTTCGTAGCATTGCGTGCGAACGTAATCAGCCGCCGCTTCCAAACTTTTATAAGCAGTAGCAATCACATGGTTCTTGACTTGGGCATCTTGTAAATCAACTTCCTTCAAGGTCTCAGGAATTTCGCCAGAATGCCCTTTGTTCAAGTGATTCAAAACCGATGCTGGAATCGTTTCTTCATTCAAATGATATTTGGCCAAAATGTTAAGCGCATCTTGATAAGTTGAATAGTCTGGCGCACATGGGCCACTAGCAATATCTGCCGGCAAGTCACCTGTGACATCAGAGATTAACAAGGCCTCTACCCGAGCACCTCTGGCAATGGCAAGTCTAGCCAAATTTCCACCAAGAATGGCAGATAAGTGTTTGCGAACAACATTCATCTCTTCAATAGGAGCACCACTACGCAATAAAGCCTCCGTCGTTTTACGCATGTCTTCTATGCTGATGCCATTCTGGGGTAGGGTCAAAAGACTAGATCCTCCACCAGAGACTAAAGCGATTAAAACGTCGCCCATACCCAAGCGATTGACCGAATCAAAGATTGCTTTTGCACCATCCATGCCCGCCTGGTCTGGCACAGGGTGGCCAGCTTCAATGATCTGAAGATGTTTTGTTGGCGAGCTATGCCCATAGCGAGTGAGAACCGTGCCTTCCAGTTTTGCATCTGGCCAGTTGAGCAGGGCATGGCGTTCTAAAGCACTAGCCATAGAGGCACTTGCCTTACCAGCCCCCACTACCAAACACATTCCCTTGGGCTCTTGTCCTTTAGGAAAAATCCGAGCTAAATATTCTGGGACGATGATTTGAGGATCGGCTACTGCTACTGCTGTAGCAAAGGCTTTTTTCAAAATCGTCTCTTGCTTATTCATATTGCTATTCTAATCAAGCGCTGCACGCTCTTGCATATGCCACATTTCAGCATAGCGGCCATTTGCAGCAAGTAGCTCATGATGAGTGCCACGCTCCACTATTTGCCCATGCTCCATGACCAAAATTTGGTCTGCATGGATGATGGTGGAGAGTCGATGAGCAATAATGAGAGTGGTTCGATTCTTAGCCAAGCTGAGCAGCTCTTCTTGGAATGCGCGTTCCGTCTTGGAATCCAAAGCAGAGGTGGCCTCATCAAAAATCAACATCGCTGGTTTTTTTAGCAAAGTACGGGCAATTGCAACGCGCTGCTTTTCACCACCCGATAATTTAAGGCCGCGCTCACCAACCTGAGTTTCATAGCCATCAGGCAAATGTTTAATAAAGCTATCAATTTGAGCCGCCCTCGCAGCCTCGTGCACTTCCGCAATCGAAGCCTTTGGATTGCCATAAGCAATGTTGTAACCAATGGTGTCGTTAAAGAGCACCGTATCCTGGGGAACAATGCCAATCGCCTTTCTGAGGCTGGCTTGCTGCACCTCCAAGATATTCTGACCGTCAATCAAGATCTTTCCAGACTGAATATCGTAGAAGCGAAATAACAATCTTGCCAAAGTGCTTTTGCCAGCACCACTTTGTCCAACAACCGCAGTGATGGTGCCAGCTGGAATGTTAAAACTCACATCGTGCAAGATCTCACGCTTTGCCTCGTAATGAAAAGAAACATTCTCAAAACGAACATCTGGGCCATGTGAATAGTTATGAATATGCAATGGCTTTGCATGGGGTGTATCGGCAATCTCTTTTTCGGTATTGAGTAAAGCGAACATCCGGTCCATATCAGTTAAGGACTGTTTAATCTCCCGATACATCACGCCCAAGAAGTTCAGAGGGATGTAGAGTTGAATCATCAAGGTGTTGACCAGAACAAAATCACCTAAAGTCATGCTCCCATCGATAACACCAAGTGTGGCCAGCCATAAGATCAGCACTAGACCAACCGCAATAATAATCTGCTGCCCCAGATTTAAAACTGCTAAAGACTTTTGCGACTTCACGGCGGCTACTTGATAGCGCGCCAAATTTTCATCGTAGCGGCCAGCTTCGAAAGATTCATTACCAAAATACTTGACTGTTTCAAAGTTGAGCAAGGAATCAATGGCTTTTTGATTCGCCTTGGAATCCATATCATTCATGGTGCGGCGGAAGTGGGTGCGCCACTCGGTCACGATGACAGTAAAGGCAATATATAAAACCAAGGCCACTAAGGTAATCGCAGCAAACCAAATATCGTATGAATAAGCAAAGTAGCCCAGTACCAAGCAGAACTCAATCAGGGTCGGCAAAATGCTATAGAGCGAATAGGCAATCAGTGACTGAATACCGCGTGTGCCTCGCTCAATATCCCGACTCACGCCCCCTGTCTGACGGGCCAAATGAAAACTCAAAGCCAATGAGTGCAAATGCTCAAACACTTGGAGTGCCACTTTACGCACTGCATTTTGGGTCACGCGGGCAAACAGTGATTCACGTAACTCAGTAAAAAGTGAGGCAGAGATGCGCAGTGCTCCATAGGCGAGCAACAAACCCACCGGTACCACTAATAATATTTCTGGGGAATTTGTTTTGATATTGAGCGCATCAATCAGGCGCTTCATCAAAATAGGGATACCAAGATTGGTCACCTTAGCAAGTACTAGGCAACTAAGAGCGATGGCTACTCTAAATTTATATTCCCACAAATAGGGCAATAAGTCACGAATGACCCGCCAATCGCCACGTTGAAATGTTTTTACTTCAGCGCCAGCATGATGGCGCCCAGATGAATGTCTCATACTGCTATCTTAGTGACTTCTTCACTAGCGCGCTGAAAACAATTGAAGTATTGCCTCACCATTACTGGGCGAGAAACACTTTTTGATAGCCTCGCAATAAGGTAGCCACTGATAGGCAACATGCTCTCTCGGGGCAAGAACAACTTCAATGTTGTCCGGCACTTCCAAGGAGAACCAATGCTCAGTATTTCTGACGACTCCCGGCGCGTAGCGATGTTGCCAGGCAGGATAGATTTCGTATTCGATCTGGTAATGCATGTCTTGCAATGCATCTGGTGGCAAGAGGTAGACATCAATACCGGTCTCTTCCAATACCTCGCGAGCCGCAGCTAAAGGCAAATCTTCATCAGGGAAATCTAGGCTACCCGTAACGGACTGCCAGAAATGAGCGCGATCCGCCCGCTCAATCAATAAGACATCCCCATTCGATTTGTAGATCACTACTAAAACCGAAATAGGGATTTTCAAGATACTGGCGTTACTGACCTAAGTGAATTAAGCAGCAGGAGCTGCTTGGCGCAAACGAATATGTAGCTCACGCAACTGACGCTCATCCACTGGGCTAGGAGCTTGCGTCAATAAGCACTGTGCACGCTGTGTTTTAGGGAATGCAATCACATCACGAATCGATTCAGCACCAGTCATCATCGTGACAATCCGGTCTAGACCAAACGCAATGCCGCCATGTGGAGGGGCGCCATATTGCAAGGCATCCAACAAGAAACCAAATTTAGCTTGCGCTTCTTCTGCGCCAATCTTCAAAGCACGGAATACTTGGCTCTGCACTGCCTCTTGGTGAATACGCACTGAACCACCACCAATTTCGCTGCCGTTGAGAACCATGTCATAGGCCTTAGCCAAGCACTTGCCTGGATCAGACTCGAGATACTTCATGTGTTCATCTTTGGGGCTGGTGAACGGATGATGACAAGCAACCCAGCGAGCATCGCCTTCGTCATAGTCAAACATCGGGAAATCAACCACCCACAATGGCTTCCAGCCCTCAGTAAAGAGACCATGCTCTTTACCCCAAGCGGAATGGCCAATGCGTAAGCGCAAATTGCCCATAGCATCGTTTGCAACTTTTTCTTTATCGGCGCCGAAGAAAATAATATCGCCATCTTTAGCACCGGTGCGCTTCAAGATGCCTTCGATCGCAGCATCATGCAAGTTCTTCACGATTGGGGATTGCAAACCATTACGCCCTTCAGCAACAGAGTTCACCTTAATCCATGCCAAACCTTTGGCGCCATAAATCGCCACAAATTGCGTGTAATCATCGATTTCGCTACGACTAATTCCTGCGCCGCCAGGGACACATAAACCAACTACCCGTCCGCCGTCTTGATTAGCTGCGCCTGAGAACACCTTGAAATCAACGTCTTTCATCAGATCAGTCAATTCAGTGAACTCAAAGTTCACACGCAGATCAGGCTTATCAGAACCAAAGCGTGCCATACCTTCAGAGTAAGGCATGGTTGGGAATGGATTTGGCAACTCAACATTCATTGTGACCTTGAAAATATGACGAATCATGTTTTCAAATAAATCACGAATCTCAACTTCGCTCAAGAAGGCTGTTTCACAGTCGATCTGAGTAAATTCAGGTTGACGATCTGCGCGCAAGTCTTCGTCGCGGAAGCACTTTGTAATTTGGTAGTAGCGATCAAATCCAGCGACCATTAACAATTGCTTAAACAGTTGTGGAGATTGTGGCAAAGCAAAGAAGTGGCCATCATGCACGCGCGAAGGAACCAAATAGTCTCGCGCACCTTCAGGCGTGCTCTTGGTAAGCATCGGCGTTTCAATATCAATAAAGCCAGCAGCGTCCAAATAGCGACGGCACTCCATGGCCACGTTATAACGCAAACGTAAGTTCTTTTGCATCTGTGGACGACGCAAATCCAAAACGCGATGAGTTAAGCGTGTGGTCTCAGATAAATTCTCATCATCCAATTGGAATGGAGGTGTAATTGAGGCATTCAAGATTGTGAGACTATGACAAAGCACTTCAACCTTGCCGCTCACTAAATCAACGTTCTCAGTACCGGCTGGACGCGCACGCACCAGACCTTTGATCTGGATGCAGAATTCATTACGCACTTCCTCAGCCAGAGCAAACATCTCAGGACGATCTGGATCGCAGACTACCTGCACAAAGCCTTGGTGGTCGCGCAAGTCAATAAAGATCACGCCACCATGGTCACGACGACGGTTAACCCACCCAGAGAGAGTGACTTCTTGTCCGATCAGTGAATCGGTTACCTGACCGCAGGTATGGCTTCGCATCGACATAACAATTTCCTATAAATCAAAAATGATTTGGTGACTGAATAGCATTCAGACCAGTTGGGCTATTGGGAGGAACAGATCCCATAGAAACAATATGTTTGAGCGCTTCTTCCACGCTCATATCTAATTCAATCGTTTGCGCACGCGGCACGATCATAAAAAAACCAGAAGTCGGATTTGGGGTCGTTGGCAAAAAGACGTTGACATAATCTTCGCCCAATTTCGCCGTAACCTCTTTCGCCGGCACTCCCGTCTGAAATGCTATGACCCAAGAGTCCGCATGTGGGTAGCGAATCAGAAGCGCTTTACTAAAGGCCTGACCACTTCCTGAAAATAAAGTGGATGACACTTGTTGCACGCTGGAATAAATCGAACGCACCACTGGAATGCGATTCATCAAGCTATCCCAAACCTTCATCCACCACTGACCTGCAAAGCTAATAGCAATCAAGCCAGTCAACATAATGACCGCAACCACTATCGCAATCCCAACAGCTGGCAAGTCGCGGAAATGCTGGAGATCTGAAGCAAACTCTCGTGGGAAGACCGCAATAATGGCGTGCATCACCGAACCAAAAACCCCGTCGAGCAGATCCAAGCCCCAAGTAATCACCCAAATAGTGACGGCCATGGGGGCCCATACGAGAATGCCTGCGATAAAGTATTTTTTCATGTGCTTAATGCTTGCGCTTTGCCTAACCCGCTATTTTAGCGGGTTAGAAGCCATTCGGCGAGAGACTAATAAATACCTAAGCCGATTATCAAAATTCCAGCCAAAAACCCGCCAGCAAAGAGCAATGCGCCCATGATTAAGCGGTGAGTCCGTCTTTCCTGCTGCAAAAGGGCTTTTAAAACCTCTAATTCCCCGTTTTGCTCTTTTTTCTGCCCCTGCGCTAAGCTTTCGGCAATCAAGCGAGGCAAGGTTGGCAAGATCTTGGCCCATGCAGGCGCCTCAGACTTTAGGCCGTCTAACAAGCCACGCCAACCTAATTGCTGACTGATCCACTTCTCCAAAATCGGCTTGGCTGTTTTCCACAGATCCAAATCGGGGTCCAATTGACGGGCAAGCCCCTCAACGTTCAAGAGTGTTTTTTGTAGCAAAGTAAGTTGTGGCTGAATTTCTACCTTAAAACGGCGCGAGGTTTGNAACAAACGCATCAACACGATACCAAGCGAAATCTCTTTTAAAGGACGATCGAAGTAAGGCTCACATACAGAACGCACCGCGCCCTCNAACTCTTCAACACGCGTATTGGCGGGAACCCAACCAGACTCAATATGCAACTCAGCCACTCGGCGGTAATCNCGATTAAAGAACGCTAGGAAGTTGAGTGCCAAGTAGTTTTTGTCAGACTCGCTCAAGGCGCCAACGATTCCAAAATCTAAAGAGATAAATCTGCCGAACGTTTCCGGCTCCAAGCTGATCATGATATTTCCTGGGTGCATATCGGCATGGAAAAAACCATATTCAAACACTTGTGTAAAAAATATTTCTACGCCATCTGCAGCCAACTTTTTGAAGTCAACGCCCGCCGCACGTAATTCTTCAGAACGCCCAATGGAGATTCCCTCCATACGCTCCATCACAATGACATTGGTATGACATAGATCCCAATACATTTCGGGGATCATGAGCTTTTTAGAATCCTTGAAATAGCGGCGCAATTGGCTTGCATTGGCTGCTTCACGCATGAGGTCTAACTCATCATGTAAATAGGTATCGAATTCCGCTACGTTCTCACGAGGCTTTAAACGACGGCCATCTTCAGATGTTCTCTCAATAATTTTTGCCAAGTCATACATCAAAGCAATGTCGCCTTCAATCACCGGCAAGATACCGGGGCGCAAAACTTTAATGGCTACCGCTCGATGATGCCACTCTGGATGTTTCTCTGTTGCACGCAAAATCCCAAAGTGCACCTGGGCTACGGAGGCGCTAGCTACAGGGCTGGCATCGAAGCTCACAAATATTTCTTCAATTGGCTGACCAAGCGCTTCTTCAATCAAGCGGCGCGATTCTTCATTCGAAAATGGTGGGACCTGATCCTGCAATTTTGCAAGCTCATCAGAAATATCTTCCGGCAATAAATCACGGCGAGTCGACAGTACCTGTCCAAACTTTACAAAAATGGGGCCAAGCGCTTCTAGGGTCAGGCGGATACGAGCGCCTCTAGGTAAATCAGAACTAGGTGAAGTCCAGCACAGAACAGAAAGCAAGCTACGGCGAATTCCAGGCTTTAAGTTATCGCGCAATAAAGGCAAGAGGCCATAGCGCCATGCCGTAAAGAAAATAAAACAAAGACGGGCAAGTCGACGCACGATTTATTGAACCTTCTGCACTAGTATTTGAATCCGCTTTTCCATGCGATCAACCGCATCACGCAATTCGTTTAATTCATTCTTATGAGCCATAAAATCCCGCTGATTGAGCAAGACTTTTCTTTCCTCGCTGACATACTCCACAACATTACTTAATAGATCGCTTGCAGCAGACTTACTCGCAGACACAAATTTCTTACCCTGTCGCACTGCGAAATTTGCAGGGGCGTCTCCCACTAGCCGCGCTAAATCTTCTTCGTATTCCCATCGGACTTGACCAACAAGACGTCCTAACAATTGTGCTAAATCAGCATCGCCCGTAATCTTGACTGCCTTGAAAGCCTGCTCTCGTAATGAGCCTGTGCTACCCGTAAGTTCGCTAAGCGCCTTAGCTGATANTTCTAAAACTAAGCTGCTTGTATCGGAAGCCTCNGATACAGCCAACAAGCCNGCAGGTGTGATTTCAAAACACAGGTCGCCTANAGGCAACTTTAAAAGAATTGTTTTGCCAGCATGGCGTGNTAACTCACCAGTNGCCCATGGTTCACTCGATAAGACATGGTTAATACCCCGGCAGGCGGCGCCAGCTGCAATNGTGTGGGTTGAAGAAACTGCATTCATGAGTGTAAAAAACCCGCACTAGTGCGGGTTTCCAATGGAAAGTACCTTAAGCTTAAACCAACTGTTGAATACCCGCCAGTACCCAGCCTCCAGGACCCTCGACCGGCTTACTCAAATTCCAGATTTCAGAGAAGTTATTAGCGGGAGCACCTTGCTGTTCGCGAATCATGCCACCGAACTGGACGCTGCAGTAATAAGCGTTATCCAAAATTTCGATACCCAAAAGTTGCGCGTTAATAGTTACAACGTCGGTTTGATTGGCGCTATCCGTGCGACCAGCTAAGTCTTGCTGAATCGTGGCAAACATTTCAGGGGTAGTAAATTCTCTTAAAGCAACCAAATCGCCTTGATCCCAGGCCCTTTGCAGGCTCCCAAAATATTGTTTTGCATTTTCTAAGAATGCATATTCATCGAATCCTGGTGGTAGCGTCGACTTAAATGGCTCTGGCTCTGCGCTTGTGCCGCCAAAAGCATTGGAGGCAGGATTAAAGCCAGGCTCACTTCTGGGGGCTTGCTCAAGCGGAGCGCGCTGCATGGGGGCACCAGAAGCCTGTCCAGCACCAGAAAACGCTGGAAGCAATCTTCTAATCACAAACATAATGACAAAGCCAGCCAATACAGCAATCAACAAACCAGTGATGAAGGATGATGCGCCCTCACCCATACCAAAGTGAGATAAGAGATAGCCGATTCCAAGACCAGCTGCTAGGCCGCCCAAAATTCCGCCCATCCCTCCAAAGCGACTTGGTGCCGGCGCTTGTGGCGCTGGAGCTGGAGCCGTAGGTTGAGCTTGCTGAACTGGTTTTTGTACAGGTGCAGCCTGTTTTTGCATTGGTGCGCTAGGCGCCCTGCCAATACTTCTTCCCCCGCCTAGACGAGCAGCATCAACTTGACCAACCAAAGCAAATAACAAACTCAGACTTAACAGTACTGCTTTGAAAAAATGCTTATTCATTGTATTTATCCCCTTATATAACTTCTTAACTTCTGNATTACTTCAGCGCTTCAAANTACAAAACAATTAGTATTTAATACCAATATGTAAGGCAACGATACCCCCAGACATTCTATGGGTTTCTACCTCATCAAATCCNACTCCCAACATGATTTCTTTTAAGGNATCAGCATCTGGGTGCATCCGAATAGATTCGGCCAAATAGCGGTANCTTTCTGAGTCTTGGGCAATCTTTTCNCCCAGCCANGGCAATACCTTGAATGAATAGGCGTCATAAACAGGCTGTAAAAAAGNATCGGGCTTGGAAAACTCCAATACCAAAACGCGACCGCCCGGTTTNATCACCCGGCACATCTCACCTAAAGCCACATCTTTATGCGTCATATTGCGCAAACCGAAGGCTACTGTNACCACATCAAAATGATTGGCTGGAAAAGGAATTTTCTCTGCNTCAAATTGGACGCAAGGTAAGNCCAAGCCACGATCTAGTAAACGGTCACGACCAACNCCCAACATAGATGCATTGATGTCACTTAACCAAACTTGAGCATCNGGATTTTTACCCCATGCTGCGGCCTTAGCAAAAGCTGCTGCCAAGTCGCCAGTACCACCGGCAATGTCTAATACTTTTTGACCTGGGCGAACTTGTGCGCGGGCAATCGTGATTTTTTTCCACAGGCGATGCAAGCCAAATGACATCAAGTCATTCATCACATCATATTTACTGGCTACCGAATGGAATACTTCGGCAACCTTGCCGGCTTTTTCAGCCTCATCAACACTTTGATAACCGAAATGGGTTTTACTCATTAATGACTTCCACAGGAATGGTCATGCGAATGGCCTTTTGTTGTCATCGGCGCATCCCGATCAAGACCAGCAGCAGCCAATTTATCTAAATGCTCTTTCCATAATTGCTCTTGGTTTTCGCACAAATATTGCAAGAAGTCCCAAGAGTACAAACCAGAATCGTGGCCATCAGAAAAGCTTGGCTTCAACGCATAGTGACCCACTGGCTCGATATTAGCAATCAATACATCGCGCTTGCCTGTTTGCAGGGTTTCCTGCCCAGGACCATGACCTTGCACCTCGGCTGAAGGTGATAGCACTCTGAGTAACTCAAACGGGAGGCGATAGGTATTGCCATTCTCGTAAGAGAGCTCCAATACCTTGGATTGTTGATGAACTACAACATTGCTTGGAATCATTAAACCAATACCCTCTCAATACCGCCTTGGTTAGCCTTGGCAACATAATCTTGCATCCAGTTTTCACCCAATAGTTTTTGCGCCATTTCAACAACGATGTAATCAGCAGTTGTATCACTATCTGCGTTGAAGCGAGCCAAACCTTGCAAGCATGATGGGCAACTGGTCAGCACCTTAACATCCGCAGCCTCGTCACCCTGACGCAATTCATTGGCAGCCTTCTCCATCTCAATTTGCTTACGAAAGCGCACTTGGGTAGAGATATCCGGACGTGTCACGGCAAGCGTGCCAGATTCACCACAACAACGATCGTTCTTTTTAATCGCTTTACCATCTTCCATTTGAATCAACTCATTGACGGTTTTCATCGGATCTTGCAACTTCATCGGAGAGTGACATGGATCGTGATACATGTATTTGACGCCGGTGACATTGGAAAGCTTGACACCCTTCTCCAGCAAATACTCATGAATATCAATGATGCGGCAACCTGGGAATATTTGTTCAAACTGATACCCAGCCAATTGGTCATAGCAAGTTCCGCAAGACACAACCACTGTTTTGATATCAAGATAGTTCAAGGTATTAGCAACGCGATGGAACAGCACGCGATTGTCTGTAATCATCTTCTCGGCTTTATCAAAGTCGCCATTGCCACGCTGTGGATAACCACAACACAGATAACCCGGTGGCAGGACTGTCTGAACACCGACATTCCACAACATCGCTTGGGTAGCTAAACCTACTTGAGAGAACAAGCGCTCGGAGCCACAACCTGGGAAATAAAACACTGCCTCAGTATCAGCAGAAGTGGTTTTAGGATCTCGAATAATCGGAACGTAATCGGCATCTTCAATATCTAGCAACGCACGGGCAGTTTTCTTTGGCAAGTTACCAGGCATCTTCTTATTGACAAAGAAAATGACCTGCTCTTTAACACTAGGCTTACCTACTGTTGCCGGTGGATGCGCAGTCTGTTTTTTGGCAAACTTACGCAACAAGTCATTGCCAAGCCGCTGAGCTTTGTAGCCCCAGCCAATCATCGCCTTGCGCGCCAAGTTAATCGTGTCTGGACTGGTTGCATTTAAAAAGAACATTGATGCAGCCGTGCCAGGATTAAAGCGTTGCTGACCCATCTTGCGCAATAAGTTACGCATATTCATGGTCACATCACCAAAGTCAATTTTGACTGGGCAAGGTGTCAAGCACTTATGGCAAACAGTGCAGTGCGCAGCAACGTCATCAAACATTTCCCAATGACGAATCGATATACCGCGACGAGTTTGCTCTTCATATAAGAAGGCCTCGATCAGTAATGATGTCGCCAAGATCTTGTCACGTGGGCTATACAGTAAGTTCGCACGTGGTACATGCGTTGCGCATACTGGCTTGCACTTGCCGCAACGCAAGCAATCTTTAATGCTATCTGCAATAGCACCAATATCACTCTGCTGCATGATGATCGACTCGTGTCCCATCAAGCCAAAACTTGGCGTGTAGGCCATGCTGAGATCGGCGTTCGGCATCAACTTGCCTTTATTGAAGCGACCTTCTGGATCAACGCGATTTTTGTAACTGCGGAAATCCTTCAACTCTGCTTCGGTGAGGTATTCCAACTTAGTAATACCAATGCCATGCTCACCTGAGATCACGCCGTCCAAAGAGCGCGCCAAAGCCATGATCCGATTGACTGCGTGATGCGCATCTTGCAACATCTCATAGTCGTCGGAGTTGACTGGAATATTCGTATGGACATTGCCATCACCTGCATGCATATGCAAAGCAACGAACACTCGCTTACGCAAGATCTTCTTATGAATAGCCTCAAGCTCATTAAGAATGGGCTCAAAAGCCAATCCACCAAAAATAATTCTGAGTTCAGAGCGCACTTCCTCTTTCCAAGAGGCACGCAAGCTGTAGTTCTGTAATTGTGGGAAATACGTATCCATCTGAGTTAACCACNCAGACCAATGTGCCCGCACCNTTNCAATTAAGTCGAGNGCTTGCTGAACACGATCGCCCAAAATTTCAGCAGTAGGAATCTCATACTCTTCATCACTCTTNCCCAAAGGTAAAGCNCTCTTTTTCAGGAAAAGCTCTAAGCCATCCAGAACTTGTAATTTGCTCTTGAGGGAGAGTTCAATATTGATGCGCTCAATACCATCGGTGTACTCGCCCATCCGGGGCAATGGAATCACGACGTCTTCATTAATCTTGAACGCGTTGGTATGACGTGCAATCGCCGCTGTACGAGCGCGATCTAGCCAGAACTTCTTACGTGCTTCGGCACTCACAGCTACAAAGCCCTCGCCTACACGCAAGTTGGCCATCCGTACGACTTCGCTAGTTGCTGCAGCAACCGCCTCTTCATCATCGCCTGCAATATCACCAAGCAAAACCATCTTTGGCAAACTATTGCGCTTTGACTTGGTTGAATAGCCGACCGCTCTTAAATAACGATCGTCCAAATGCTCAAGGCCAGCCAAGATTGGACCGCCTTGTTTGCTCAAGCCGTCAAGATAAGCTTTGATCTCCACAATACTAGGAATCGCTTCACGCGCTTGCCCAAAAAACTCCAGGCAGACTGTACGCATGTACTTAGGCATGCGATGCAATATCCAAGTAGCACTGGTAATTAAACCATCGCAACCTTCTTTTTGAACGCCCGGCAAGCCCGATAAAAATTTATCAGTAACGTCTTTGCCCAAACCTTCTTTTCGGAAACGCTTGCCTTCCACTTCGAGCAATTCTGTTTTTAGAATGCGTTCGCCCGGTTCGCTTGTACCATCTGACCAGGTTAACTGAAAGCGAACTTTTTCTACTTCATGAATCTTGCCGAGATTGTGATCAAGGCGCTCAACATCCAACCAATTGCCTTGTGGATCAACCATTCTCCAGCTAGCTAAGTTATCGAGTGCAGTACCCCAGAGAACAGCCTTCTTACCACCTGCATTCATGGCAATGTTGCCGCCAATACAACTGGCATCAGCCGAAGTAGGATCAACGGCAAATACAAGACCAGCATGCTCTGCAGCATCAGATACTCTGCGAGTCACCACACCTGCACCAGTAAAGATCGTTGAAACTTCATGATCAACGCCAGGTAAATGCTGAGATTTCACGCCACCGATATCTTGTAACTTTTCAGTATTAATCACGGCAGACATCGCGTACAAAGGAATTGCACCGCCGGTGTAGCCTGTGCCACCTCCACGTGGAATGATCGTTAAGCCAAGCTCAACACAATCTTTCACCAAACCAGGAATTTCTGATTCGTAATCGGGTTTCAGTACAACCAATGGAAACTCAACGCGCCAGTCTGTCGCATCAGTCACGTGCGCTGCACGAGAAACACCATCGAAACAAATATTGTCTGCAGCAGTATGGCGACCCAATACTTTTTTAGCGCGTTTGCGAACCTGCTCAACTTCTTTAAAGCCGCTCTCGAAGTTTTCTACAGCACGACTTGCAGCACTTAATAGGATTTCAACTTGGCCAGCTGAATCACCGCTAGAACGTTTTTTGACTTCGCCCAAGCGATGCCATAAAGCATCAATCAATAATTGACGACGATTAGCGTTATCAAGCAAGTCATCTTGCAAAAAAGGGTTGCGTTGAACGACCCAGATATCGCCCAAGATTTCAAACAACATGCGGGCTGAGCGGCCAGTACGGCGAACGCCACGCAAATCATTCAGAACGCGCCATGATCCTCGCCCAAGAGACGAATCACGATTTCTCGATCAGAAAAGGAGGTGTAGTTGTAAGGTATTTCACGCAAACGGGGCGAAGCGGCCTCGGCGTCCAACAACTGATTTAAAGCTAGGGGTGCGTTCATAGCGTCATATTTGGTAAATATGTATTTTAATTGAGCAATCTTGATATTGGCAGGAAATAGGGAAAGATGTTGGCGGAAGGGATAAACCCTTGCAAATCTAAGGGCTTAGAGGCCATCCGTGGTACGCTCATCGGATGGCAACGAACTATTTAAAGAAAATTTTATCTGCCCGAGTCTACGATGTAGCTAGGGAAACTGAGCTCGAGCTAGCCCCCGAACTCAGCAAGCGTTTAGGCAACCAAGTATTGCTCAAAAGAGAGGATAACCAGCCGGTTTTCTCCTTCAAACTCCGGGGTGCCTATAACAAAATGGCTCATTTACCCCCCGAAGCCTTAAAACGCGGGGTCATTGCCGCTTCTGCCGGCAATCATGCTCAAGGGGTTGCCCTGTCAGCCGCCAAAATGAAGTGCAAAGCAGTAATCGTGATGCCGACGACGACTCCTAGCCTCAAAATCGATGCCGTTAAAGCTCGTGGTGGCCCTTGGGTAGAAATCATTCTGCATGGCGATTCTTATAGCGATGCCTTCAAGTACTCAGAACTCTTGGAGAAAAAACGTGGGCTTACTTTTGTTCACCCCTTCGATGATCCAGATGTCATTGCCGGTCAAGGCACGATTGCCCAAGAAATCTTTCAGCAATACCAAGAACCTATCGACGCTATTTTTGTTGCTATCGGTGGTGGTGGACTCATTTCCGGTATTGGCGAATACGTCAAAGCGGTTAGCCCAAAGACTAAAGTGATTGGGGTGCAATCCGTTGACTCTGACGCCATGAGGCGCTCGCTTAAAGCCAATAAACGCATTGAGATGAAAGATGTTGGCCTCTTCTCTGATGGCACTGCTGTCAAATTGGTTGGCAAAGAAACCTTCCGTATTTGCAAACGCGTAGTGGATGAGATCGTCACGGTTGATACCGATGAGATCTGCGCAGCAATCAACGATGTCTTCACCGATACCCGCAGTATTCTCGAGCCTGCAGGCGCTTTAGCCATTGCAGGCATGAAAAAATACGTCGAAAAGAATAAAACCAAAAAGAAAACCTTGGTAGCTATTGCTTGTGGTGCCAATATGAACTTCAGTCGCCTACGCTTCGTAGCTGAGCGCGCTGATGTCGGTGAATACCGTGAAGCAGTATTTGCGGTCACGATCCCAGAAGAACGTGGCTCCTTTAAACGCTTCTGTGAACTTCTCGGCAACCGTAATGTCACTGAATTTAATTACCGCATTGCCGATGGCAGCCAAGCACACATTTTTGTTGGCATTGGCACACAAAAGGCTAGTGATAGCGCTGCGATCGCAAAGCATTTCACTAAAGCAAAATTTGCAACAATCGATCTGACCCATGATGAGCTGGCGAAGTCGCACCTGCGTCATATGGTGGGCGGTCACTCTGCACTAGCTAAAGATGAATTGCTCTATCGCTTTGAATTTCCAGAGCGCCCAGGCGCTTTGATGAAATTCTTAACCAGCATGGCGCCCAACTGGAATATCAGTCTCTTTCATTACCGCAACCACGGCGCTGACTATGGCCGCATCCTCATTGGTATCCAAGTGCCAAAAAATGAGCAGAAGAAATTCCAAAACTTTTTAGCTACACTTGGCTATCCTCACTGGGATGAGACCAAGAACCCAGCGTATCGACTCTTCCTTAAATAAGATGTAATTCATCAGATGTCATACACACTTACTGGAAAACTCGTTGTTGCGATTTCTTCGCGCGCCCTGTTTGACTTCGAAGAAGAAAATCGCATCTTCGAATCGAGTGATGACAGTGCGTATATGAAGTTACAGCTTGAACGTCTCGGTAAAGCAGCGCAAACAGGTGTAGCCTTTCCTTTAGTCAAAAAATTATTAGCCTTTAACGAGGGTGATGAACAGCGGGTTGAGGTAGTGATTCTGTCTCGCAATGATCCGGTCAGCGGCCTACGCGTGTTCCGCTCAGCAGAGCACCATGGGCTGCATTTAGAGCGCGGTGTATTTACTAGAGGTCGCCCTCCCTATCACTACCTTCGCTCATTGCATGCCAATCTCTTTCTGTCAGCAAACGAAGATGACGTTCGTGCCACTATCGAAGCAGGCTTTCCTGCCGCGCGCGTCTACCCAGAGTCCAGCAAAACCGCTGAGTCTCATCCGAATGAAATTCGTATTGCATTTGACGGTGACGCAGTTCTGTTTTCAGATGAAGCTGAGCAAGTCTTTCAGAGTAAAGGTCTTGAAGCCTTTGTGGATCACGAAAGCAAAAATGCAGACATTCCATTACCACCAGGACCCTTCAAGCCCTTACTTGAAGCGCTTCATCGTCTACAACGCTCTACCAGCGAAAAAGGCATGCGCATTCGTACCGCATTGGTTACTGCACGCTCGGCTCCAGCACATGAACGCGCTATTCGTACTTTGATGGCATGGGGCATTGATGTAGATGAAGCCATGTTCTTGGGCGGCTTATCCAAGAGCGAGTTCCTCAGAGAATTCGAGCCCGACTTTTTCTTTGATGATCAAACTGGTCATTGCCAATCCGCTGCATCGGTTGCGCCAACCGGTCACGTAGTATCTGGCGTATCCAATCGGCCTAAGAGCTAAGCGCCCACAACTTAATCACCATTTATCATGGCAATACTTCCGCTCGGTCAAGCTACGCAATATCCAGATCAATACGATCCGAGTGTGTTGTTTCCAATTCCACGCTCTGAGAATCGCCTCAAGCTCAACATCCAATCGAATCAAGCCTTGCCATTTGTTGGCGTTGATATTTGGAATGCTTATGAGCTGAGTTGGCTTAACCCAAAAGGCAAGCCACAAATTGCTTTGGCAGAGTTTCAGATTCCTGCTGACTCACCCAATATGATTGAGTCCAAATCGTTCAAGCTGTATCTCAATAGCCTCAATAGCNCACGCTTTAAAAATGAGGAAGATGTTCGCGAAAGACTCATTGCTGATTTATCGNCAGTTGCTGGCAGCAAAATTTCCACTCGCATCAATCCGCCTGAGCTTATTTCCAAAAAGGGTATGCAAGAAATGAGCGGNGTCTTAATGGATAGGCTNGATATTGAGATTGATCCGAACTTGCCAGCNGATCCNTCGCTGCTCGAAGTGAATGANTCATTCGGGCCAATTGAACAATGCCTGGTGACCCATTTACTGAAATCGAACTGCCCTGTCACAGGCCAACCTGATTGGGCAAGCGTACAAATTCGTTACCAAGGACGCCCGATCCTGGAAGAAGGTTTACTGCGCTACTTGATTGGCTTTAGACAACTCGGGGAGTTTCATGAGCATTGTGTTGAAACGATTTTCTGCGATATCAAGCGCCAATGTAAACCCGATAAATTATCCGTCTATGCTCGTTACACAAGACGTGGCGGCTTAGACATTAACCCCTTCCGTACCGATCACAATTCACCATGGCCTGAAAATATACGGCACGCACGACAGTAAAAGCTTCAGCAAAAAATTCCAAAGAAAAAGCCCTTGTAGGAAAACCTAGAAGGGCTTTATTAATACAGTAGAAACTATTTAAAACGGAATATCGTCATCCATTGCACCGAGTGAAGCGGCATTAGAAGATGCTGCAGGTGCGGACTGTTCAGTAGATTTTGCGCGGCTGTAGCTTTCACCGCCACCTTCGCTACCACCTACTGGTTTGCCACCAAGCATTTGCATGGTTTCTGCAACGATCTCAGTGGAATACTTTTCTTGACCACTAGCATCTGTCCATTTGCGAGTACGCAAACGACCTTCAACATAAACTTGTGAGCCCTTTTTGAGATATTGTCCTGCGATCTCAGCAAGCTTGCCAAAGAATGCAACGCGGTGCCATTCAGTGGTTTCTTTCATTTCATTAGTTTGCTTATCTTTATAGCGGTCAGATGTCGCAACTGAAATATTTGTAACGGCGTCGCCGCTTGGCATGTAACGTGTTTCTGGATCGCGTCCTACGTTACCTACGATGATGACCTTATTTACCGAAGCCATGTTGTCTCCCGAAGAAAAATGTAATGTGAATTAAATCTTAAATTGCAGCCGTTGAATCTACAACCTTTGCAGGCAGTTCGCGCATCGACCAAGCGATTATAAGCCAGCAAAGAAGCAGTACTGCACCTGCAGCAAAGACCGACAAATCACCATGGCTATCCATCAACCAACCCCCAATTACAGCACCTGAAAACAGCCCAATCGACTGAGTGGTGTTGTAAACGCCCATCGCAGTGCCTTTTGATTCTTTTGCAAAGCGAGAAACTAAAGAGGGCTGTAAAGCCTCTAGTAAATTAAAACCGACAAAATAAATCAATAAGGCAGAAGCAATTCCCAGTACCGATGAAGTGCCAGTAAAGAAGCATTCAGCAATAAACAGCAAAACAATGGCAATTAAAAGAATGAGTCTCAGGCACTGTTTCTTCTCGCCAATAATGATCAAAGGGGCCATCAAAAAGAAAGAAAGGAGCACTACCGGCAGATAAACCTGCCAATGGTCTGACAAAGGCAAACCTGCTTGCACCAATAAACGGGGCACCACTAAGAACATTGCCACTTGCGTTGCATGCAAAACAAACACGCCAGCATTGAGACGCATCAACTCAGGACGGAAAAATACTTCTTTCAAAGAAGCTTGAGGGGCTTTCATTTCTGGCTTATGGGTAGGGAGTACAAAGTAGGTCACCAACATCGCAATCACACCAAGTACTGCCAGCACCACAAAAATACCGCTCAAACCAATCATGCGATAGATCGGTGCAGCAATCACAAGTGATAAAGCAAATGAGAGCGCAATACTGCCACCGACCAGAGCCATGGCGCGAGTACGCACCTGCTCACGCGTGAGATCAGCAACCCAAGCAGATATCGCCGCTGAAATAGCCCCAGCACCCATCACGCCACGCCCAATCGCAATCCAGAGCAAATCATCCTGAGCCGCGCAAATCAAGGCTCCAGCAACAAATAGAGAAAGTCCCCAGAAAACTACTGGTTTTCGGCCAATTCGGTCAGATAGTCGCCCTAAAGGGATGTAGAAACAAGCCTGAACGATATTAAAGATTCCTAAAGCCAAGCCGACCCATAAAGCATGCTCCCCGCCTGGTAAGCCACGTGCATGAATGCTAAAAACCGGCAAAAGCAAGAACAGGCCCAGCATGCGGAGGCCAAAAATGCCTGCTAAGGCCAGAGTTGAGCGAAGTTCGGAAGGATTCATAGGAAAAGGCTATATTAACAAGTTACGCTAAAAAATCATGAATAACGAAATTAAGATCCGCGGTGCGCGCACGCACAACCTCAAAAATATCAATCTAGACATTCCTAGGGAGAAGTTAGTCGTCTTGACTGGTCTATCTGGTTCCGGCAAAAGCTCGCTGGCTTTTGACACCCTGTATGCCGAAGGTCAACGTCGCTATGTGGAGTCGCTCTCTGCCTATGCCCGTCAATTCTTGCAACTCATGGAAAAGCCTGACGTCGATACGATCGAGGGTCTATCGCCCGCCATCTCCATTGAACAAAAAGCGACTAGCCATAATCCACGGTCTACCGTTGGCACAGTCACAGAAATTCATGACTACTTACGTTTGTTATTTGCGCGTGCTGGTACGCCACACTGCCCCGATCACGATCTCCCATTAGAAGCTCAAAGCGTTTCTCAAATGGTCGATACCGTTTTAGCAATGCCGGAAGATACCAAGTTGATGATCTTGGCTCCCGTTGTGAGCGAGCGTAAGGGCGAGTTTGTAGATCTCTTTCAAGATCTACAAGCCCAAGGTTTTGTGCGCTTTAGAGTGCGCTCCGGTGGTGGCACCACCAATACTGCTAAAGCAGAAATTTTTGAAGTAGATCAACTACCAGAGTTAAAGAAAAACGATAAGCATTCCATTGAGGTCGTAGTGGATCGCATCAAAGTACGCCCTGATATTCAGCAACGCTTAGCCGAATCATTTGAAACTGCCTTACGTCTTGCCGATGGCAAAGCCATGATCGTCGACATGGATACAGGCAAAGACATGATCTTCTCCAGCAAATTTGCTTGCCCAGTCTGCTCATACTCGCTGCAAGAACTAGAGCCACGCCTCTTTTCGTTTAACAACCCGATGGGTGCTTGCCCTTCGTGTGATGGCTTAGGTCATCAATCTTTCTTTGATCCAAAACGGATCGTTGCCCATCCAGATCTTTCGTTAGCATCCGGCGCTATTAAGGGCTGGGATCGCCGCAATCAGTTTTATTTCAA
>Ga0007874_1000021_pt1 | contig 22597 bp, 21 predicted proteins | sample CryBogCBH22May08_FD_55003 | JGI IMG/M metagenome (GOLD analysis project Ga0007874, IMG submission 55003) | Freshwater microbial communities from Crystal Bog, Wisconsin, USA - CBH22May08 | ecosystem: Environmental > Aquatic > Freshwater > Lake | place: Crystal Bog, Wisconsin, USA | collected... | reverse complement strand
ACGTAACCATAAATTCCCATAAAAATCTCCTAAGTCCATGATTTATATGGTAATTTTATTTACCGCATTGATTAAAGTAAAGCGAAATCAAGAGCTTAAGTCCGATTTCGTAAGGCTTGCTTAAAGGCGAAGATTACGGTCGTTGTGCTCGCTACAGCGCACCTTACGCAACTTCTGGGGTTAAGAATTCAAATACAACAACTACAGTAATTACAAATTAGTAAAACTAATCGACTCAACAATAGGTTTTTACCTATTAACAACCATTAAAGCTTCGAAGCAATTTACACTGATAAAAACTATAAAAGGTAAAAAATTGAGCAACGCAACTAATCTATCATCATTCATCTGGTCTGTAGCTGATCTCCTGCGAGGTAGCTATAAGCAGTCTGACTACGGTAAAGTCATTCTTCCTTTTACAGTTCTTCGACGCCTAGACTGTATTCTCGCTCCTACAAAAGAGCAGGTATTAGAGGAATTTAAGAAGCGTACCAATGAAGGCGTGGATCCAACACCCTTCTTAACGAGAATAGCTAAGCAAAGTTTTTATAACTGCTCACCTCTCGATTTAAATAAAGCTCTAGCTCAGCCAACACAAATACGTCAAAACTTACTCAGTTATATAAATGGCTTTTCTAGCAATATTGGCGATATATTTGAAAAGTATGAGTTTGACGATCAAATTGATAAGCTAGCTAACGCAGATCTTCTATATCTTGTTAGCAAAAAGTTCGCCGAGATTGATCTACACCCTAACCATGTCAGTAACGCAGACATGGGACTTGTATTTGAAGAGCTTATTCGGAAGTTTGCTGAGCTTTCTAATGAGACAGCGGGCGAACACTTTACTCCACGAGAAGTCATTCGCTTAATGGTGGACTTACTGTTCCACGGCGATAACGAGGCTTTAGTAAAGCCCGGCGTAATTCGTACTTTATATGACCCGACAGCTGGTACGGGCGGAATGCTGTCTATTGCTGAAGAATATTTAACGGGTGCTAATGGTTTAAACCCTGACGCAACATTGATTGTCAGTGGACAGGAATTAAACCCAGAATCCTACGCCATTTGTAAGGGCGATATGCTAATCAAGGGTCAAGATGTAAGCAATATTAAATTTGGCGACACACTGAAGAACGATGGTCATAATGGTGCGAAGTTTGACTACGGACTTTCGAATCCACCATTCGGGGTTGAATGGAAAAAGGCTGAATATGAAGTTAAAGATGAGCATGATCGACTAGGATTTGCGGGGCGATTTGGTCCAGGACTCCCACGGATATCAGATGGAAGTCTGCTCTTTTTACTTCATCTAGTTAGTAAAATGCGGGAGCCTGAAAAAGGTGGTGGTCGTGTTGCTATCGTCTTAAACGGATCACCTTTATTTACTGGGGGTGCTGGGTCAGGAGAAAGCGAAATACGCAAGTGGATTATCGAGCAAGATTTACTTGAAACAATCATTAGCCTCCCAACTGAAATGTTCTATAACACTGGAATTTCAACATATATCTGGATGCTATCAAACCATAAAACAGATAAGCGTAAAGGGAAAGTTCAGCTTGTAAATGCTGGTGAATTTTTCCAAAAAATGAAAAAAGGTCTTGGTTTAAAACGTAGAGAATTGGGAGATGCTGACATAGAGAAAATAATCTCTCTATATGGTGATTTCAAAGAAACTAAACATTCGAAAATTTTTGATAGCAAAGAATTTGGATATACGACCATTACTGTAGAGCGCCCGTTAAGAAATGATTCGGGTGAAATTATTCTCTCCTCAAAAGGAAAGAGCAAAGGAAAGCCATTACCCGATGTTTCTTTACGGGATACGGAAAGCATCCCCCTGACCGAAAACATTGAAGAATATTTTAAGCATGAAGTTTTACCGTACACCCCGGATGCTTGGATTGATTATGAGAAAAGTAAAGTTGGATATGAAATACCTTTTAATCGACATTTTTATGTATTTAATCCACCTCGACCACTTGAAGAAATAGATTCTGAGTTAAAGCAAACTACTGACAAAATCCTTGAAATGATTAAGGGTCTTTCAGCATGAGCTTCGGTAAGTACGAAAATTACAAAGATAAAGACATTAAATGGCTTAGCAACATACCCAATCATTGGAATGTTGAACCATGTAGAGGACTGTTAACAGAGAGAAATGAAAGAAACAATCCTATTGTTAATGAAAACTATCTGTCTTTGATGGCGAATATTGGAATAATTCTTTACGCAGACAAGGGTGATGTAGGAAATAAAAAACCGGAAGATTTAAGCAAGTGTAAGCAAATATACGTTGGAGATCTAGTAATAAACAGCATGAATTATGGAATTGGCTCTTATGGTCTATCAAAACACCGCGGAGTATGTAGCCCTGTTTATATTGTTTTAAAGCCTAAGCTAGAAAAAATAGAGGAAAGATTTGCTTTCAGAATTTTAGAGGTCAAGAAATTACAACAGTACGCACAATCTTTTGGTAATGGAATTCTTGAGCATAGAGCCTCAATTAGTTGGGATATTTTAAAAAAGATTTGGTTACCAGTCCCTCCAATTGAGGAACAAAAACAGATTCTTAAATTTTTAGATATTGAAGCCGCAAAAATTGATGATTTAGTCTCTGAACAAGAAGGGCTTATAGAGCTACTTAAAGAAAAACGCCAAGCATTGATTTCGCATGCTGTGACAAAAGGAATTAATTCTTCAGTGAAAATGAAAGATTCCGGCGTAACATGGCTTGGAAAAATACCGGAGCACTGGAATGTATCGCAAAGCCGAAGACTATTTAAAGAGAGAAAACAAAAAGCAATTACTGGAGAACGACAGCTAACTGCTTCACAAAAACATGGCGTCATATATCAAGACGAATTCATGGAAATTGAAGGAATTAGTGTGGTTCAAGTAATCCATGGTGCTGATATTTTAAAGCATGTTGAACCAAATGATTTTGTGATTAGTATGAGAAGCTTTCAGGGCGGAATTGAGTGGTGCGGATCTTCTGGCTCAATAAGTTCGGCTTATGTAATGCTAATACCTGAAAAAAAAGTTTATTCAAGCTTTTTCAAGCATCTTTTTAAATCCAATTCATATATACAAGCCTTACAAAGCACAACTAACTTAGTGAGGGATGGACAAGCCTTACGATTTTCTAATTTTTCATTAATTGATTTACCGGAATTACCGATAGATGAACAAAAACTAATCGCCGAATATTTGGATGAAAAACTTATTGAATTTGATTCACTTATGGAGCGCGCAATAAAATGTATCAGCTTGCTACAAGAGCGTCGAGCATCATTAATTTCTAATGCTGTGACTGGTCAGATAGATGTTCGCAACTATCAAACAAAGGAAGTCGCATGATCCACAATGAATACCAATTCGAGATGGATGTATGTGATTTTTTAGCGTCGCAAGGTTGGCTTTATTCAAAGGATGATAAAGGCTATGACGCAGAGCGAGCCCTATTTCCAGAGGACTTGCTAGGATTCATTCAAGACACTCAACCAAAAACATGGGATAGATTAAAGAGTTTCCACAATGGCGCATCACAAAATACGCTTCTAGATAGATTAGTCAAAGTTCAGGATACCGAAGGAACACTTCACGCATTAAGAAAAGGATTTAAAGCAACAGGTGTTGGTTCAAATGGATTTGATTTAGTCCAATTTGCTCCATCTCATGGATTTAACAAAGAAGTCGAAGAGCGCTACTCTAAGAACCGTTTGCGCGTTATGCGCCAAGTTCATTATTCGACTAACAACAAAAATTCAATTGATTTAGTGCTCTTCGTTAACGGAGTACCCATAGCAACAATTGAACTTAAAACCGACTTCACTCAAGGTATAGACGACGCTAAGAATCAGTATAAGACCGACCGTAACCCTCGTGATCCAAAAACAAAGAAAGAGGAGCCTCTACTTAAATTTAAACGGGGTGCTTTAGTTCACTTTGCGGTTTCTACATCCGAGGTCTGGATGACTACAAAACTAAATGGAATGGATACTTTCTTTCTACCATTCAATAAGGGTTTTAATGGTGGTAAAGGTAATCCCCCTAATCCCAACGGCTATCAAACTGCTTACCTTTGGGAAGAGATCTTTCAAAAAGACCGTTGGTTGAAGATATTAGAAAGCTTTGTTCAGTTAGAAGTTAAAACCACTACTGATAAAACAGGCGCCAAGAAAACCAAAGAAACATTGATTTTCCCTAGGTATCACCAACTTGATGCTGTTACAAAGCTAATTAGCGCAGTTAAGGTTGAGGGCTCAGGTAAGAATTATCTATTCCAACATTCAGCTGGATCAGGTAAATCAAACACAATTGGATGGAGCGCCCATCAACTGTCCACCCTTCATGACGCTAGCGATAAAAAGATGTTCGATACGGTCATTGTTATTACTGACCGTACGGTTCTTGATGAACAGCTAAAAGATACAATTAGTCAGTTTTCATCCACAGCAGGTGTTGTGGTTTCTATCGACTCAGATCGGGGCTCTAAATCAGGACAGTTAGTTGAAGCACTAACGCATGGCGCAATGATTGTGATTGTGACGCTTCAAACATTCCCGTTCATACTTAAGGAGATACGCGAAACTACCACCCTTAAAAATAGAAGCTTCGCCGTTATAGCCGACGAAGCTCACTCATCACAAACTGGTTCATCAGCAAGCCAGCTCAGAAAAGTTCTTGGTGGTGATCAACTAGCAATTAATGAGGATGAGTCGTACGAGGACTATCTTATTAGAGAAACAGAAGCACGAGCTTTACCAAGCAACATTAGCTTTATTGCTTTCACAGCAACGCCAAAGGGAAAAACATTAGAACTCTTTGGACGCAAGGATGAAAACGGACTCCCGCAACCCTTTCATCTTTACACTATGAAGCAGGCTATTCAAGAAGGGTTCATTTTGGATGTGCTTCAAAACTTCACTCCTTACCGCGTAGCTTACAAGCTAGCCCATGGCGGTAAGGACTGGGACGACAAAGACGTAGATAAATCAGAAGCCGCGAAAACAATCGCCCGCTGGGTTCGCCTACACCCTCACAATATCTCCCAAAAGGTTTCAATCATTGTTGAGCACTTTCGTGCGAATGTGATGTGGCGCTTAGATGGTCACGCTAAGGCTATGGTGGTGACTGATTCTCGTCAAGCAGCTGTTCGCTACAAGATCGAGATGGACAAATACATTAAGTCAGAAGGTTACGACAAGGAGATGTCAATTCTTGTTGCGTTTTCGGGAGACGTAGAAGACCTTGAGTATGGGGCTGACTCGTTTACTGAAGAGAATATGAATAAGCATTTAAAGGGTGCTGGAATACGAGAAGGGTTTACTAACGAAGAAAGCAAAATCCTTATTGTTGCTAATAAGTTCCAAACGGGTTTTGATCAACCTCTTTTAGTTGCGATGTATGTTGATAAGCGGATTGACGGTATTACAGCAGTTCAAACCCTATCCCGCCTCAACCGTACCTATCCTGGAAAAGAGCTTACCTACGTATTGGACTTCGTTAACGATATTGAAACTATTCGCTTATCCTTTGAACCCTATTATGAGCATTCACAACTACTAGCAACAACCAACCCCGACATTGTTTATGACTTATCAACCAAGTTAGATAAGCAGAATATCTATAGCCAACAAGATATTCATAATTTTGTCGATGCTTATCGCAATCCAAACGCTAGACAAAAAGATATTCAGGGCGCGCTCAGCAGTCCTGTTTCTCGCTTTAACGGTCAATTTATAGATGCTGAGGATCGGGATGATAAAGAGTTGATTGACCAGCTCATTATGTTTGAGAAAGATCTAGGTAGCTTTTGTCGCCTGTATGAATTCTTATCGCAAATTGTTAACTACGCCGATACTGAACTAGAAGCTAGATACCTCTTCTACAGACACCTTGCTCCTTTAATTAAACCGGAGAACCGTAAGTTACCTCTTGAGCTAGCTGGTTTAGAGATGACCCACTATAGAATTAAGAGCGGAGAGGCTGTTTCAATTAAATTGGGCTCAGCTGATGAGGGCGAGACTGGACTTAAAGGTATTACCGGCTTAGGTAGCGGTAAAGCCAAGGATCCTGAGCTTGTTAAGCTAGAAGAACTTCTTAGTAATCTGAATGACCTATTTCCAGACATAAGCGAAACTGACCGGATTAATCTTTTCCGCAATGCGCATAACAAGATGATGGAAAACGCAGAGCTCAATAAGCAAGCCAAGGCTAATGATGAGTCGCAGTTTGTTCAGTCCCCTCGCTTTGAGACGGAAATGCTCGATTGCTTAATATCCAGCATGGATAGTCATAAAGCTATGACAACTAAGCTACTCAATGATGAAAAGTTACGTCAACGGTTTAAGGAGCTTTTAGCTAAGAGTGTTTTCAATGAAATGAGAGCTTCTTAATCAATCCTCAATATGATGAAGCTACCCAGCCAATTAACTGTTATTCGCGATCAAGTCGTCGATCACGTTAGAAGCGGTACGCCTTTACCAGACAATTCAAGTGAATTAATCAATTGGTATGAAACAGAAGCTTGGGATGATTTGGTTGATGGCTGGGGTGATGAATACATAGTCCTAAAACTTAGCTCCCTTGCTTGGCTGGGCTTTTCTGATTCTGAATTAATCGCCAACCAAGAATCCGATGAACCCGTTACTAATGAATTGCGGATTGCTTATGCTCGCCAATTGATTGCTCAAACGCTAGAGAGTTGTGATGGCTATGACTGTCCAACTGTTCACGCAGTTGAATTAAAGAAAGATGATGGAAGTACCGCTATCTTGGGTTGGACTATGGAGATTCATGGTCAAGGTGGGGCGGTTGCTCTTTATCAAGGAGCATTTTCAGACTTAGAGCACTTCTATCAAAGTTTGCGGGATTGTGATTTCTTATTTCCTTCAGAGCAAGATCAATTAACTGATGAAACAATCTTAGGTTTGTGGGCGAAGCCATTGGGACCTACCCAACCAATAGTTATATCTGTGAAATGGGGTTATGAGTTACATGACTGTCCCATGTCAGAGAAAACATGGAAGCGCATTGTTCAAGGTAAAGCCGTCAGAAGGGTCGAACCATATTGGTACGAGGGTAAGAAGTACAAAGGTGAATGGCTCTTTAACTCAAAGGGGTTGGGTCAATTAACCGTCAACTATGATGATGGTGGAGTTGGCTTTGAAGGCGATTTGAGCGACGCCACTATCACTAATGACGGTGAAGATACATCTTGGGTAAGTGAGTTACAGAAATACGTCTCCAACAATAAGAAGCTTGATGATTCTTGGCTACAACAATATGTTGATCAAGTAAACGCAGGATTTAAGGCTAAAGAAAAGTAAATCTTCAGCAGACTAGGGGAACTGTCCTTTAGCCACATTTTTAATTGCGGTTTCCGCCCTCCTCTTCAAACGCCCCACAATAGCGGTCATCACCGCCCTTTTTTGATCAGCAACTCCCTCAGGGTCACCTGGAAGAACTTTTCCTTTATCGTCAACAATCCCCGCATTTAAAGCTATCTTCCAATAGGGAATTCTCTTACCTGTTGGCTTGTTTCTCTCTTCTTTGATCATGTCATAAACCTTAAGCGTTTTTTCCAAAGCCTTTAGATTTGGTTGACCTTCAAACTTATAGAGCGCATTACTATTTTCTGAACGCCCATATTGAACTCCACGCTTTCCTTTTCGAATTGCGCTTAGCAGTTCCTTGACCCTCTTCTCTAAAAAGTTATTAGGTAGATTTAAAGGAAGATAGATGCTCAAACCTTTTGAGGAATCAGGGATAGCATCTCCATTTTTTAATAGTCGTACTGAAACCTCTACTGGAGGTTCAGCAAATAATGTTGCGCCCCTATCCCCTTCTTTCCACCAAGCCTTGAAATCATCGCCACGAACATCACCAAAATCTTTATATAACGCTGATAGGTTTCCCCTACCTTTAGCTTCACAACAAGCAAGGTATTCAGAGTTGCGTTTTAAGTAAGCCCACCACCAGTAATACACCGAACGCTTCCACATTCTTTCGCTACTGGGTTTATTTTTTGTACCAAACGTGGGGTGTTGGTATGGGAAGTGTCTTGTTTGGTTATTAATTATCTTTTTCATGTAAATAATCATAACACTTTAAATACAACAATATTTCGCAGGTATGACTTTAATACCCCTTTCCTGTCTAATAGATACATGGATTCGAGAGTAATAAAGCTTAACAAATCCATACTTTAATTAACTTAGAAAGGTATTAAAAATGAAACAAAAAAACTTTGAATTTAACGAGAAATTTTTTAATTTTATGTACTACGCATTACTAGAAAAACTATACAAATCTACTGAACAATCGGAATATTTTGATCATAACAAGGTGATTGATGAACGTGTACCGATTGTTTTGGGAGATTTTTTTGAACAAGTTTTAGGTATTGAGAGGGGGGAAGCATTAAAACGTTCAGAAAAAAGAATGGGGCGCTACTTAAATCCAGAGTACGACTTATCTGATCCGGTAATCGCCGATATGCTTTACAACTTTGAGCTTTTAAATATTTGTGGTTCCGACGAGCTTGAATTTGATGAAATTTATCAACCATTAAATCTAAATCAATAAGAGGAGAGAAAAAATGAGTATCCAATTAATTCAATCATTCTATAAAAAACAAATTGAGCTTGAACAGAAAATCCGAAAAGCTCAGGTTAAATATGCGAATTTTTTAGATCAATCTCTTAGGGCTAGCTTTCTTAGGTATGACGATGATTTTGATCGGGCTTATAAAGCCGAATATGAAAATACGGACATAGCGAAAAGTAATGGATCTTATGGTATCGAGGAATATGAAATCCTAGAAATCATGGCTTTAGAACGTTTTAGCTCTGAACTAGACAGTCTTGAAAATAGAAAGATTATGACTAGAGATGAGCGTCTAAAGATTGAGTTTCCGAATAAGGCTTTAGATGTAATTGATCCTGTGAATAACTAACTCGCATAAATAGTTTTATATACGTTTTACCAACCAATCCTAATGAATAGATGACCATGAGTCCCCATTAGGTTTGGTTGAACAACTTGGATATAGCCCCCGTCTTAGGTCAACGGTATGACCCTGCTTTATCTAAAAATAGCTAATAAGGATTAATGAATGAAACCTGAATACCTAGAACCATGGAAACGAATCTACCCCACTAAGAATGAACTACTTGAAGCTTGGTCAGATTGGTTTGAGTCTAAATCTGATGAGTGGGATCTTTTTACCCTAACCGCCGTCTTTAAATCGGGTGGGTTAACTCCTAGACCGAATCGATGGGAATCTGAATATAAAACTCGAATACTTCAAAAGATAAGACGAGCGCTAGAACCAAAACTAAAGAACCAAACTAACGCAATACCTTATGAGGAGTTCTTTTATTACGAAAAGGACGACTCATCATTATTTAGAGTTTCTAGATCGCATAAGCCTCACCATATCCATGCTTTATTACCTATTAGAACGTCACAGGTTCATAGATTCTGGTCTGTTGACAGGAATGATCTACAAGAGCTAATTGAAAAGGATCTTTATTCAATAGAGACAGTTCAATCGGTCTTAATTGAGCGAGTTAAAACTGATCGTACCCTAGACTGGGTTAAATACCTCTTAAAAGGAAAAACAATTTAGTGATCTCCTTATTCAGTGATATCTTTATTCAATAAACAAGGAGGTTTTATGAAATACGCCTTTGCTTTGCTTTTCCTGACGACTAACGTGATGGCTCAAGCAATCTACGGACCTAGCGGTGAATATAAGGGTTATTCACAAACTAGCCCAAGCGGAGTAACTAACGTCTATAACGCTCAAGGTCAAAACACTCAGTCATTTCAAACCGATAACGGTCAAACGAATTTTTATAGCCCCCAAGGTCAATATCAAGGAACGTCTACCGCCCCTATTCAAACCACACCGAATACAACGATCAACACGCCAAGACAAGCTCCTCAAGCTCCATCTGTGAAAGGTTGGTAGCCTAAATTTAACCTACGTAAAAAAACTCCTAAATAAAAAAACCACTAAAAAGGAGTGTTTACGTGAACAAGAGTCTCTCTAGGAATCAGATATTAGGAATCCGCACTACCAACGACTTTATCAATAAGTTTGATGGGTTATGTGATCGGCTAGGCTATAACCGCTCAGAGGTCGTTAGGTACTGTTTAAAGAAGTTTTTCAATGAGCATTACAACAATTCAGAAAACTTCCAAAAAGCCCGCAAGGAGATGTTCTGATGCTGACCTTTAAAGAATGGCTCAAAGAAGAAGCCAAAAAACCTAAAAAGAAAAAGGAAGACAAGAATGTCCAATCAACTGATCAGGGAAGCGCAGAAGTCAGGTATGTTTATCAGCAAGGAAAAGTTGATCGAAACCCTGAAGCAATCGAATACCAAGGAATTTACTATTTCCCAGAGCCCTAATAGCAAACAGGCGGTGGTAGTAATTAACCTTTAGATATAAAACTATGGAGACGCTTTCTCGCTTGAGCGGTAGTTAGGTGAGCGCCATAGTGCTGTTCAATGACCGCCTGAGACGTTCTAGCGTTCTTGGCTAAGATTAAGGTATCGACATCTCCGTAAATAAGCCTAAACATGATGGCGGTATGACGAAGACTATAGAGTTGAAGGTTCTTACCCGTCGTCTTCTCTAGCTTAGATTCCTCAACCGCCTTTTTAAAGAGCTTTCTCCAAGCCTCCATCATCGTCTGACGGTTCTGATAGCTTGGGAAAAATACGTAGTCCTCTGGGTCTGTATAAGGGCTACCCTCAAGAGCCTCTAGAGCTTTTTTTTGTTTTACAGGATCTTGAATTGCTTTTACTTCTTTTAGCTTTTTGGCGTGATCGGTTTTTCTAAACTTTAAAAGGTCGGCGTAGATCACGCTCGCCTCTTCCATTGTTTGAACTTCTCTCGCCGTGGTTTTGGTCGCTGGGTGACTTAAAACTAACCACTCACTCTTCTTATCCCCCTCTTTATCGCTGACCTTTTTAACGTGTTTGTGTTTAAGAACCCGAATATCAGTTGGGCGTAAAAAGCTATTCACCATAAACTTATTAAGGAGCATCAATTCTTCGGTAATTGGAATTCCTCTAACCTTTTCACCTCTAGAGGCTAAATCAAGACACGCCTTATTAATCTTGCGGTACTCATCAAAAGTAAAGTAGTCTCGCTTCTCTTTGGTCTTTAGTCGCTCGCTTAGTTTTGGAAATGGAGGGATCGCCTTAAGGATTCCCTCTTGAACGGCGTATTTAAAGATCTTGCTAAGGAGCGATAGGTAATGTTTTTTGGTCGCTGGGGCGAGCTTCTTTTGATTGAGCTTTTCCATAACCTCGACTAGGTCGCTATATTCAATTTCCGTTATGAGCTTTTCACCAAAGTGAGGGATATAAAAGCCCTCAACCTTCCCCTTGTCGTTTATGTAGAGGCTCTTTTTAGCGGTAGTCTTCTCGACCTCGATCATGGAAGCTGCTACGACCGAGAATTGGGCGTTTTTGATCTTAGACTTCGGATTAGCCCTTTGCTTCAATAAAACGTCGTTATAGAACTGTTTAGCGAACTCTAGGGCTAGTCTTTTGTTATTTCTCTCGTCAATGACCCCCGTGGAGGCGACATTCATAGCCCCATTCATATAAACACGGGTCCACCAGTACTTAGAATTTGAGATACGGAAAATAATGAGCTTTTTCGGGTATCCCGAAACGGACTCCTGTGAGCCAGGAATTATCTTGCTTTTAGAGGTCATTTTGGACGTCTCACTTTGATACCTAGTTTGATACCTAAGTATACCCCCCGATTAAGCCCTGTGGATATAAGGCTTAAAAATCTCGTCCTTCGGGACTGGCGCCCTCATAACCCGAAGGTCGTAGGTTCAAATCCTGCCCCCGCAACCAGTATTACAGCTCTAAGCCCTTATTTAATAAGGGCTTTTTGCTTATTAGGCGCATCATTCTAGCGTGCGCCCAATCGACCCCCATCATTAGATGACCATTTTCCACCAAAAGGATAGTGCTCAGAGCGAAAATCAAAAAAACAGTAAGATAACTTATAAAATTTATAAGTGAGTGTCATATGAAATATTTACTCAGTCTAGTGATTTTGCTGGGATTGGCCGCATGTTCGAAGAATCCAAATAACTTCAGCCTTCAATGCTATGGCCAGCAATCACTTGCTGTTGATAACCAATTAACCGAATCAAAAGATACGGTACGTAAATATCAATTTCAAAATCAATCCATACCCGATCACTTGTGTACCACCGCTGAAAAGGTAATCCAATGTTCACGAATCAAGGATGAAGGTGATTCCAGCATCAATCACTACATGATTCTTAATCGTAGCTTGGGCGCCCTCTACGAGACAACGATCACTACGCAAAAAATTAAGGGTGGTGAGAAGAAAACCAAGGAGATCTTCCAAGGGAAGTGTGAATCGCCGATCTTTAGCTAAAACCGTAACTCCATTTAATCAACTAGGGCCGGCCTTTTATTTCACTTATCGGCTACGCCTTAACGTTTTCCTTTAAAAAGTAAGTGCAGGCTGAAGTGGGGTGTACGGATCAGCCGACTGGGTCTCAAGGGCTTCAGCCTCTTCTTCCCCTTGAGGTTGTCGATAGAATTTTGAGCCTCTGAAATCTTGCGGTCCCCGTGTTTGTCCGTCAATCTCATTCACAGAAATTGCCGGTGAAATCGGCTGAGAATTAAATTGCTGCAATTGCTCCTTGGTGTACGGAGAGTAGGTAGTAGCTTGAGCAAAGACATTGAGGGAACTTAAATACAGGCAACCCACAATCAAGAAAATGCTAAATCGTTTTAGTTCAATCATGAGCTCGGTTCCATTAATTGATATAGACTAAGCCATAAGAGCTAAGTGGGCAATAAATGCAGATCTATTCTCCCCAGCTTTTTTAGCTTTGGCATCCAATCTTGCCAAGACTCTTTTTGGAAGGGTGATATTGATTCTCTCGATGTCATCAGATAAAAGTGCGGGATCAATCTCCACGATTGCCCAAGTCCAGCCTTTAAATTCTTTTCGTTTTTGCAACTCTCTTAAAGAACTAGGTTTTGGTATTTGCTGATTCTCATCTAGTGCGACTTCTATCCATAGTTCTATAGCCTCCTTAGCGTTATCGATGGCTTCATCCATTCCACGATCAGCTGCTGAGAAGCAGCCTGGCAAATCTGGAACGATGACGCCCCAGGCATCTTTTTGACTTCCCGGCTCAATTGCGATTGGATATTTCATTTCCATCCTTCCTTTATCCCTGCTTGTTTAAATATCGCTCGTAACAATCCTATAGGCATATCTTTTCTAGGATGAGTCACAACAATATGTCCTAGCTTTATTGGGTGCACATAAACATGGTGCGACCCACGTACCCCTCGCAAACCCCATCCGTCCGCAATTAACTTTTCAACGACTTTTCGGCTATGCATTCATCTCCTAATTAATTATACACACCATACACACTTATTAGCGAATCAATGCTTCTGCTGGCCTATGCCAGATGCGCCTAGTGCCCTCCCTCCAGAAGATTGGTTTTCTTGGTGCGTCACCTTTATGGGTAAAAGTCCAAATCTGCGCACCCGTATTCGGTGACTGGTAAAACGGAATACCCAGAGTTCTATAGCGCGCGCTCACTGTTGGATGAGGATGTCCATAGCGGTTTCGATATCCATTTTGTGCAAATGCCTGATCTGGACTCAAGCGCTTCAATAATTCTTCTGAAGAAGAAGTTTTACTACCGTGATGAGGCGCCATAAAGACCAGCTCCTTATCTTTTAGGTTTTGCAACGCTGCTGCATCTAGGCGCTCTACNATTTCANCTTCACCCTGCTTCTCAACATCTCCCGTTAACCAAAACGAAGTACTCNTATTGCGAACTTCAAGAACGCAACTCATTTCATTTGGNTTGCCTGGGTACTGNGATTCAAAATNAGTTTCCTCATGTGGATGCCAAATATGAAATTCCACCTCATCCCACACCCAGTGTTGACCGAAGCGACAAGGGAGAGTCGGAATCTGTCTAGATTGCAAGTTTTTCAACAGGGGGTTTGTGCTTGGTAGAGAGCCCATCATGGAATCGAACAGCACTTCTTTTAATAAGGTTGCAGCCCCACCCACATGATCACTATCGCTATGGCTTATGACCATGCGATCGATATGATCAATACCCCGCCCCCTGAGATAAGGAAGGATCACTCTATTGCCAGCATCATCCTTCTTTCCTTGGATGGGCCCGGTGTCATACAGCAATCGCTTTGTTGCTGTCTCAACTAGAACAGAAGTGCCTTGGCCAATATCGAGAACTGTTGCTCGAAACTCGCCCTCTTGCAAATTTAGATCTGCAAGAGGCGAAAGAAATAAAAGAGTGGTTAAGCAAATTCCCAGAATCCTTGACTGCCAGCTCGCTTTTATAGCACCAGGTCGAATAGCAAGAATGATTCCCACCCCAGAGATCAGAAGCGCCCACCAAGCAGGCTGACTGGACCACACGACTGCCCATTTCCAGCTCGCCATCCATCTCAACATGACTGCCAGATACTCCATCGATGCATGCGCTGGAAGCAGTAGCCATTTACCGATGAAATCTGGCAAAAGTGCACCGCCAATTGCTAGCGGCGTGACGATATAACTCACTAAGGGAATCGCAAATGCATTTGCCAAGGGGGANACTACTGATACTTGATAGAACCAATNCAAAGTAAATGGCAGTAGGGCAATGGTAACTACNGCTTGAACGCGGCAGGCCTCACGCAAAGCCTGCAAAACTCTTTTTATCCAATGCACNTCCAACTCTTTACCGGTTGGGATACCAAGCAAACCTGCGGAATCTCCCATGGCATACAGAATGGCTGCNACAGCTCCAAAAGATAACCAAAAGCCTGGGGTATAAGGCGCCATAGGATCTACTAACAATACNAAGGCNAGCGCCCACCACCAAATATCAAAGGAGCGAGGGTTACGGCCAGACCATAAAGCAACAGCAACCACACCAACCATATACATGGTTCTTTGTGCTGGTATTTGAAAGCCTGCTAGCCATGCATAAATAAAAGCTGTCAAGAATCCAGATACTGCCGCCACCTTGCTAACCGGAAATATCAGTGGCAAGGACTTGCGACGCCAAAGTCTTGTGGCAATTCCTGCGCCAAGTCCTGCAAGCATGGTGACATGGAGTCCGGATATGGAGATGAGGTGACCGATGCCGGTAGCATTAAATACTCGCCAATCGGCTTGATCAATCGCATTTTGATCACCCATCACCAACGCCACAATCACGCCTGCATATGCTGCGTCCTGTGGGAGTAGGCGCTGAATCTTTTTGCGTAACTTCCAGCGCTGATATTCCATTGCCAATTCAAAATCGGTGAGGCCAATATCTTTCTCAAGTAGTAGTTCACCAGATCGAACCGACCCACTGGCACCAAAGTTTTGGTGAAAGGACCAGCGTTCGAAGTCAAATGTATAGGGATTTAGCGAGCCGTAAGGACGCTTTAGTTTGACCTTAAACTTCCAGCGCTGACCTGGAATCACTTCTGGAATCTCTTGTGCATTTCTCCAGGCAGGCTGCCAACTGAGATAGATTCGTTCAGGAAATTCCTCGACCTTATCTCCACTTAATAAGGCTTGCCGAACTTCAAAGGCAAACTTAGCTCCAGCCGAGCTACTTTGAGGTAATGCCGCTACGCGACCTTCAATGCTCAACTCCTGTCCCTCCAACTCTTCCGAGAGAATATTGTTCAACCTGTCGTCTGCATACTTTGCATTCCAAGCAAAGCCAAGTGCCGCACAAATCAAGATGATGAATATATGCTGGGAGCTGGTTGCCTTTGAAAAGAAGCGCAGTCCGAGTAGAGCAATGGCCACTGTAAAAATAGCTGCTGACAACCAATAATCAGGCACTGTGGGCAAAAATAGGAGAAGCGAGCCCCCGGCGATAAACGCCGCAATAGCTAAACGCAAGATCTTAAGAGGCTAAGTTGAGATTTGAATTGGTAGCCAGCAACGCTGACCAGCGAGGCAATACTTGCATGGCGTTGCGCCACACAGCAATGGCAAACTCATCGCTACTGATGCCGCGAACCTGCGCTAATACATTAGTAATTCGGGGTAGGAATGCAGGCTCGTTAAACGCAATACCCTCTTCGCGCAACCATGCTGGCGGTATATCTGGTGCATCCGTCTCGGTAACAATGCTATCTAGCGATAACTCTTTTAACAATCGACGAATCTGCAATGCGCGTTCAAAAGTTGCGGCGCCACCAAAACCCAATTTAAATCCAAGCGCGATAAATTGTTCCGCCTGCTGAAAGCTGCCATTGAATGCATGGGCTATTCCACTGGGAATGCTTCTACAGCGTAGTGCTTTCAGGATCGCATCTTGTGAACGACGCACATGCAAGACCACCGGCAATTGAAATTGCTCAGCCAGATCAAGTTGTGCGTGAAAGAACCATTCTTGTCGTTTCAGATCTAGGCCTTCAACAAAATAATCTAAACCAATCTCACCAATGCCAACAAAGCGAGGATCAGACAAAGATTGCTCTATCTGGTCTTTCAGAATGGTGATATCAGACTCTTGCGCCTGATTGATGTACAGCGGATGGATTCCCAGCGTATAGACCAGTCCTGGGATTTTCTCAGCGTATTGAGAGGCAAGCGCTCGGACATGGTCACAGTCAGAGGCTTTAACCGTTGGCAGAAGGATTGCCTTAACGCCATTCTGAGCTGCGGCTTCGATGACTTGAGGAAAATTTCTCTCAAACTCAGGCGCGTCCAGATGGCAATGGGTGTCAACCCACGATTGGGGCTGACTCATGCAGCGAAGTTCTTTAATACTCCACGCTCTAAATGCAAAATACGATCACAACGTTTGGCGCGAATGGGGTCATGGGTCACGATCACGAAGGCTGTGCCCTGCTCACGCGCTATATCCAACATCAAATCAAACACACTATCAGCCGTCTCTGTATCAAGATTACCTGTGGGCTCATCTGCTAAGACACAAGCGGGATTACCCACCAAAGCACGCGCAACCGCAACCCGCTGACGCTCTCCACCGGATAACTCTCCAGGGGTATGAAGCTCTCTCGAGGCCAANCCAACGGCTTTTAGAATCTTGCTGGCTCTATCCATGGACTCTTCATTACTCAATCCACGAATGCGCAANGGCAAAGCNACNTTCTCCTGAGCGCTGAATTCATCTAAGAGGTGATGGAATTGATAAATGAAACCAAGACTGTGATTGCGCAATTGGTCTAATTTGGCAACCGATAAGTTGTTCAGATTGGATCCAGCTAGAACAACAGAACCTGCACTTGGGGTATCTAAACCGCCCAAAAGGTGTAACAAAGTACTTTTACCTGAGCCAGATGAGCCAACGATCGCAACCTTCTCTGACGGGGACACATCCAAATGGATGCCCTTGAGAACCTCAACTGCTGAGGGACCTTGGCCATAGGTTTTAGCCAAATCTCTAGCGCTCAGCACCAAGCTGTTTGAGTTATTGATAGCCTCACTCATAACGTAGGGCCTCCGCTGGTTGCACCTTAGCAGCGCGACGGCTTGGATATAAGGTTGCTAAAACGGAAAGCCCAAATGCCATGAGGCCGACGGTGAGTACATCTGAAAATCTCACGTCTGATGGAAGTTCGCTGATGAAGTAGACATCCCGCGGCAAGAAGCGCACGCGGAAAATAGCTTCGATCGCCGGAACAATGACATCAATATTCAGTGCAATCAGCAGNCCCAAACCAACNCCAGCCAGAGACCCNAGCAATCCNATTGCCAAACCTTGCACTAAGAAAATTCGCTGAATCAGTCCGGGGCTTGCGCCCATTGTTCTTAAGATAGCGATGTCTGCCTGCTTTTCATTCACAGTCATTACTAAAGTGGAGACCAAGTTAAAGGCAGCAACGGCAATAATCAAAGTCAGAATGATGAACATCATTTTCTTTTCAGTCTGAACTGCGGCAAACCAATTGCGATTTGATCTTGACCAGTCTGTAACCCATAAAGCTTGGGGCACGACTTGAGCTAACTCAGCAGCCACCTCTGGAGCGCGCTGCATGTCATCCACTTTCACACGTAAGCCTGTAGGCTCATGCAAGCGCAATAAGGCAGCGGCATCCTTCCAATGCATGATGGCTAAAGAGCTGTCGTATTCATAGTGACCACTATCGACAATGCCAACCACCTGAAGCGTGCGCATTCTGGGCATGGCACCTGCTGGCGTCAGATCACTCTCGGGAACGATCATGTTGATGCGATCGCCCACTCGTGCACCCACCATTGAGGCAAGTTGGGCGCCCAAGGCAACACCAAATTTGCCCGGCTGAAGATCATTGATACTGCCAGCAACAAATTGTTTTGGTAAGTCTGAAACCTTACCTTCTTCTTCGGGCAAGACACCCCGAATAGCAACGCCACGCATCACACTTTCGCGGCTCAACAAACCTTGAGAGCTCACCATCGGCGCAACACCAATGACGTGAGGCTGAGCAGCTACTTTAGGGCAAGTGGCTCCCAATTAGCAAGCCCATCAGGTGCGGTAATTTCCACATGGGATAAAACGGAGAGCATCCGATCGCGAACTTCTTCTGAAAACCATTCATCACAGAAAGCACCACAATCAGCGAAGCAACGCCAAGAGCTATCCCTGCGGTAGAGATCCCTGAGATAAAAGATAGAAAACCATCACGCTTTCCGACCGTCTTACGACGCTTGGATCGGGTGTAGCGCAGGCCAATTTCTAGCTCAATAGGAAGTCTCAACATAGCCACAGTTTAGTGAATCTGGCGGGCATACTGATGGAATACTCAATTGCCACCTAAAATCAGGGGAATGACTGCCAATATGACCCACAGAAAGCGCTTTACCCTGATGCTCTCGGGGGAGGATGCATTGGAGCTTGATGACCACCCGATCAGGAGCGCGCCACTCAATGGCTTACCCCATGAGCGCTTCCTCTTGGGGGAAAAGGTGCCTGCAGCACCCATCCTACTTTTGGGTCAATCTCAACTGACAGTCAACCCCGACGAAATGATTGCTTGTTTACAGCCAGTCCACCTCCATGCCACCCGTGATCATCTAGTTCTGATGAGTCAAGGCCAAGTTGATCTCAACCATGAGGAATCAGCAAAATTACTTAAAGTGGCACTCCCTTTTATCGAGGAAGATTTTCAGGGTCCAGTACTTTTGCAAGGTCAGCATTATTGGTTCATTGCTGCCGGCCCATTTGCTAGTCTAGCAAGCCACAGTATTGACCAAGCTCATGGTCGCAATATTGATTGGTGGATGCCCCGCGATACGCATGAAGATGGCGTAGCCAAAACNTGGCGCAAACTCCAGAATGAAATTCAGATGCTTTGGCATATTGATCCCGTCAATGAGATCCGTGAGCAACGCGGCGCCCCTATGATCAATTCGATTTGGATTAGTGGTATTGGAAAACTGAATGATGTCCAAGCGCCAGAGCTATTAAAGCAAGCTCAGAATATCTATGGAGAACACCCTCTCCTAGTAGGACTCTCAAAATTGCTCAACATTGCCCATCAAAAAAAACTTCCTTTAGCCAACTTTTCTGATTTAGCCAATGGCTTTGGCTGGTTTAGCCATCCCGAATCGATTTGGCCAACACTGAAGCAAGCATTGGTTGATAAGGTGCTTGATGAAGTGACGATCATTGATTTTCCCAAGGGAGAAAAGCGTGAACGTACTTTCACAACACGAGATCTACAAAAAAAATCTTTACTGTTTTGGCGTAAAGCTGAGGAGCTCAACTGGAAAGAGATTGCCAAGCAATGAGTCAATTTTCTCAACGCCCCGTTTCGGAAAGAACCAGCGCCTGGCTAGAACAAAGTGGTTTACACCCACTGCTAGCGAGGCTCTTTGCGGCACGCGGTGTGCAATCGCCCGATGAGTTGTCGCTTGACCTTAAAAAATTACTTTCCCCAACGGAGCTCAAAAACTGTTTAAGCACAGCAAGTCTGTTAGCGGACATTCTTGAGAAAAAAGAACCCATGCTGGTGGTTGCTGACTATGACTGCGATGGCGCAACCGCCTGTGCGGTAGCAGTTCGTGGCTTAATGATGCTGGGTGGTCCAGAAACCCTCATTCAGTTTTTAGTACCCAATCGTTTCACCATGGGTTATGGCCTCACGCCTGAGGTTGTGGAATTGGCTGCGCAACAAAATCCTAAGCCCAAATATCTCATTACCGTTGATAACGGTATTGCCAGCGAAGCCGGTGTAGATCGCGCCCGCGAACTCGGTATGGAGGTGATTGTTACCGATCATCACCTACCAGGCGATCAACTTCCTAAAGCCACTGCGATTGTGAACCCCAATCAACCGGGATGCAGTTTTCCTAGCAAGGCTTTAGCCGGAGTTGGTGTGATGTTTTATTTATTGGTTGCCTTGCGTGCAGAGTTACGCAATCGCGGAAAATTTACGAATGAGAATCAACCTAAGGTTGAAAATCTTTTAGATCTCGTTGCATTAGGCACTGTTGCTGACGTTGCGCAACTTGATCGCAACAATCGCATTCTGGTTTCCAATGGCTTGAAGCGCATTCGTGCAGGTATTTGCCAGGCAGGTATAGGTGCTTTATTTCAGGCGGCGGGGCGAGATCCGCGCAGTGCAAATACGTTTGATCTCGGTTTCGCTATCGGTCCTCGTCTGAATGCAGCCGGTCGACTTGCTGATATGACACTGGGTATTCGTTTGCTTCTGAGTGATAACGCTGAGCAAGCGCTAGAACTTGCTCAAGAACTTGATCGCATTAATCGCGAACGCCGCGTCATTGAAACTGGGATGCAAGAAGCGGCTCTAGCCCATCTCGCCGAAGATCAATTGGCGGGGACTATGGCAGAGCGCACTAGCATTTGCCTTTGGAATCCAGAATGGCACCAAGGTGTCGTTGGCATTGTTGCCTCGAGATTGAAAGAGCGCTTCAATCGCCCCGCGATTGTTTTTGCCCCCGCAGAAGGCGCTACCGGTGAAGAGCTTAGAGGCTCAGGTAGGTCGTTGACGGGCTTTCATTTGCGGGATGCATTGGATTTGGTTTCCAAACGCGAGCCTGGTCTGATCTTAAAGTTTGGTGGCCATGCCATGGCGGCTGGCCTCACGATTCGCAAAGCCGACTTTGAAAAGTTTGATGCTGTGTTTCAGAAGGTCGCTAGTGAGCTCTTAAACGATGAGCTATTAGAGCGTCGGCACATCCACGATGGCGCTCTAGCCTTATCTGAATTCACTCCAGAAACGGGGGACCTCCTCGCCGAAGAAATCTGGGGGCAAGGCTTTCCTCAGCCCATCTTTTATGGCGAATTTGAGATCAGCCAACAAAGCCTGATGAAAGACAAGCACCTACGCCTGCAATTGCGCCCTCTCGGAGAGGGCTCGCTTGCTAGCAAACCATTTACTGGGGTTTGGTTTAACCGCACCCAGACCCTGCCAGAAAAGGCCAATCTGGCCTACCGCCTCGTAACCGACCGCTACCAAGGGCGAGCTAGGGTTCAGCTCATGATCGAAGCGCACGACGAGGGCTAAAGAGTCTAGACTTAGGGGCTCTGAAGTAATAACCCCCCTATAATTAGGGCATGGAAGCTGAACAACTAAACACTATTTCGAATACTCTATCTGACCTGCTCACCCGTGAGCAAGCACTTCGGGGGTATCTTTGACTTCGAAGTAAAGTCACGACGTCTTACTGAAGTTAACTCTATTCTTGAAGATCCCACCATCTGGGACGATCAAAAGAAGGCTCAAGCACTCGGCAAAGAGAAAAAATTGCTCGATGGCGTGGTCTCTACCCTCACTGATTTAAATACCAATATCACTAGTGCCCTCGAACTCTTCGATATGGCCAAAGAAGAAAGTGATTTTGAGACCATCGGCGCGATCAAAACAGATGTTGAAGGCTATAGCAAGGTCATTGGGGATTTAGAATTCCGTCGCATGTTCCATAACGAAATGGATCCATGCAACTGCTTTATTGATATTCAAGCAGGTGCAGGTGGTACTGAAGCTTGCGACTGGGCAAGCATGCTCTATCGCCAGTATCTGAAATACTGTGAACGCAAAGGCTATAAAACAGAAATTCTTGAAGAATCTGATGGCGACGTTGCCGGCATCAAGAGCGCCACTATTAAGGTTGATGGTGAGTACGCTTACGGACACCTTCGCTCCGAAACTGGTGTGCATCGCTTGGTCCGTAAATCACCTTTTGATTCTTCAAATGGTCGTCATACCTCTTTCGCCAGTATTTATGTCTATCCAGAAATTGATGACTCGATTGAGATTGACGTCAATCCCGCAGATATTCGCACTGATACCTATCGCGCCTCTGGTGCTGGTGGTCAGCACATTAATAAAACCGACTCAGCCGTACGCTTAACCCATCTACCAACCGGTATCGTGGTGCAGTGTCAGAACGATCGTAGCCAACACCGCAACCGCGCTGAAGCCATGACGATGTTGAAGTCCCGCTTATACGAACACGAAATGCAAAAGCGTCGGGTAGAGCAGGATAAGCTTGAGGCTACCAAAACGGATGTGGGTTGGGGTCATCAGATCCGCTCCTATGTCTTGGATCAAAG
>Ga0007874_1000009_pt1 | contig 34531 bp, 34 predicted proteins | sample CryBogCBH22May08_FD_55003 | JGI IMG/M metagenome (GOLD analysis project Ga0007874, IMG submission 55003) | Freshwater microbial communities from Crystal Bog, Wisconsin, USA - CBH22May08 | ecosystem: Environmental > Aquatic > Freshwater > Lake | place: Crystal Bog, Wisconsin, USA | collected... | reverse complement strand
AAGGATGTTCTGCCAACTCGAAAGAGTTTCGGCGGCCATAGCGAGAGGGAAACGCCCGGTCCCATTCCGAACCCGGAAGCTAAGCCTCTCAGCGTCGATGGTACTGCAAGGGGGACCTTGTGGGAGAGTAGATCGCCGCCGGACATCATTTATAAAGAGCGCCAGCGTTTTGATTAAGTTCAAAGCGAGGGCGCTCTTTTTTTATGCTGTTTTACTTTCTAGCCAGTCTGATCAGTCAGTTTGAAAAAACAATTCACAACGGTTCAATCTCCACAGAATTTGGCTACTCCCGTTACTTAATAGATTCCTATAAGTACTCTCTCGATTCCATTGTTGGTTCACTAGCGAGAGGTTTGTGATGAGTGCAATTTCTAATACGGGTTCCAAGACGGCTTCAAAGAGCACTTCAAAGAGTAAGAGCAGAGTAAGCGAATCTTCTGATCCAGTAGATCCGATGCGAAATCCGCGTAATGAAGTCTTTCTTGAAGGAAGAGTCAGTAATCAACCGCAGGAACGGGTACTTCCTAGTGGAGATGTTGTTGTCGAATTCCGGATCGTCATTGATCGCGCTCAGAGCCGTGGAAAGAAGCGCGAGGTCGATACTTTGGACATTGCAGTCTGGTCGGCCACAACTAGAAAGAGAGCGCTGAGGTTAGGCGTCGATGATTGGGTCTCGATTGACGGGGCAGTTCGGCGTAGATTTTGGCAAGCCCCGACAGGACTTGCAAGTCGTTGGCAAGTGGAAGCGAGCCAATTGCGCAAGTTATAGGTACGGTTATGCCATGAATGAGAACTCTTCAATCGCAAGTGCACAGAACGATCTGGAAGAACTGCGCGAAGCCATTGCTTTGGTGCAAGTTTTAGATCTCAACGAACATGGCGCTGCGTATGAGCAGATCCATGCCAAACTTGAAGCGGCACTGAAATCTATCGACGGCAAATAATTAAATTATGAAGACACGTCTTGATGCAGAGCTAGTTCGTCGTGGTCTCGCGCGATCTCGCGACCATGCTGCTGATCTCATTGAGTCGCGAACCGTATTAGTAAGTGGAATTCCTGCTAGTAAACCTGCTTCGCAGGTTGATGCCGAAACCTCGATTGTTATACAAGGTGAGCGAGATGACTTTGTATCGCGCGGTGGACACAAGCTAGCCGGAGCACTCGATCACTTCTCAGAAGTTACTGTTGCAGGCAAGAGAGCTCTTGACGCTGGTGCATCAACGGGTGGATTTACGGATGTCTTGCTTAAACGTGGGGCGAAGGACGTTGTCGCAGTTGATGTTGGGTATGGACAGATGGCTTGGGAGTTACGACAAGATCCACGTGTCATTATTTTGGATAGAACCAACGTTCGCCACCTCACTCTCGATCAAGTTGGAGAACCTGCAGAAATAGTGGTTGCAGATCTCTCGTTCATATCTTTGACTTTAGTTCTACCAGCCCTCGTTAGCCTCTCCACTCCCAGCGCTGATTTTCTTGTCATGGTAAAACCACAATTTGAAGTAGGACGCGAGCGACTTGGTGCTGGTGGTGTGGTTCGTGATCCAGAGCTCCGCAGAAGTGCGGTCCAAGAGGTGGCTGATTGCGCGTACGATATGGGTCTTGGATGCAAGGGTGTCGTTGCGAGTTCTCTCCCCGGTCCGGCAGGAAATGTTGAGTATTTTCTCTGGCTACGGAGGGGTAGCGATGAGCTATCTGCCGTAGATTTAGAGGCGGCAATAGCGGATGGGCCGCAATAGGCTTGGTGTCAGATTGGCCAGCCGCAAGGAACGCTAGAACCAGGTGAGGGGAGTAGAGATGCGCAGCGCCCTACTCGTCGTCCACCCAACTCGACCAGAAGCAACATCATTTGCGATTGAACTCATCTCTGCACTTCATGAAGTTGGGATCTCCAGCATCACCAATTACCCGGGTGGCCTCCCAGGCTCTGAAGGTATGGGGAGCGATCGCCCCTACGAAATCGCAATTGTGCTCGGGGGAGATGGGACCATTCTTCGCGCTGCCGAACTCGTTCTCGGCACAGATGTGCCCATTTTGGGAATCAATTTGGGCAATGTGGGCTTTCTCGCTGAGATAAATCGACCTACGGCTCATGAACTTGCAGCAGCGATAGCAGCAAAAAACTATCGCGGTGAACCACGCCTATTACTTAGCAGTGAAATTCAGAGAGAAAACAAGGCCATTGCACAAGGGTGGGCGCTTAACGAATTCACTATTGAACGCAGTCATGCGCAGATGGTCGAACTTTTTGTGCAGATCGATGATCGACCACTTTCGCGATGGGGTTGTGACGGCGTTATTTGTGCAACTCCAACTGGTTCCACCGCTTACGCATTTTCAGCCGGCGGTCCTGTTCTCTGGCCAGAAGTGGACGCAATAGTCGTACTCCCGCTTGCAGCACACGCACTCTTCTCGCGACCAATGGTGATCTCTCCAGAGTCATCCGTAGTTATTGATATTGAATCGCGGGAAGCGATGATCTCCGCTGATGGGATGCGCAAGACCCCACTCCTATCTGGAGATCGCATTGTTATTCGTAAGTCAAAGCAGCAGGTCGAGTTGCTTCACATAGAGTCAGCGGTCTTTACCGATCGACTAGTAGCGAAATTCAAACTTCCAATCGAAGGCTGGCGCGGTGAGTGAGGATTTTCGTGGCATAGAAGAGATAAGCATCCGCAACCTGGGTGTTATTGAATCCGCTGAAATTGAATTTAAACCCGGTCTCAACGTGCTTACTGGCGAGACAGGTGCGGGAAAGACCATGGTTCTCACTGCGCTCTCCCTCATCTTAGGTGGAAAATCTGACACCGACAAAGTGCGCACTGGAGCAGAACGATTGGTAGCGGCAGGTCGCTTTGCGATTTCAGACTCTCTTGCCTCCAGCCTTGAGGAGAGTGGGGCAGAGGTTGAGTCAGGTTCACTCCTCATCTCGAGGTCAGTATCTGCAGATGGCAAATCCAGGATTCATGTAGGCGGTGCGCCTACGACCGCCGGCAAAGTGGCAGAGATCGCTGAAGAACTTGTAGAAGTTCATGCTCAATCCAGTACCCATCGGCTTACAAAGCCAGCCTACATTCGTAATAGCGTCGACTCATTTGGGGGACTCCAAGAGTTAGTAGGTCGTTATTCAGCCCTCTACTCCCAGTATCAAGAGTTGTCCGAGCGAATAGAACAACTTAGAAGCGATTACAAGAATCGCGAACGGGAGATTTCAAAACTCACTGAGTTCATGGCGGCATTCAAGGCGGTCAATCCCAAGGTGGGCGAGCTGTTGGAGATCGAGGCCGAACTAAAGCGATTAAGCAGCGTAGATGAGTTGCAACAGGCGGTTAGCCAAGCTCTCAATCTACTTGACGGCGAAGATTTCTCAGTGAGTTCTGCTTTGGCAGGTGCTAAGAGAGCACTTGATCATGCTACGGGTAAAGATTCTCAACTCGATGATATCTCTGAGAGCTTTGGAGATGCGCTCTATGGATATCAAGAAGTTCTTGGTGCGCTCCATCGATACCTTTCAGCACTAGATGCAGATCCAATTCGATTGGAGCACTTACAAGAAAGAAAGAGTGCTATCAATTCCCTCATAAAGAAGTTTGGTGAGGGAAGCGATCGCGAAGTTGCATTTGTGCAGATGATTGAAAGGGCCCGCGAGAGCGCAAACCGAATTGCAGATCTCGTAGGTGGCGAAGATCGAATAGCCGATCTTGAAAAAGAGTTACAGGTTATTTTTGTTGAACTGGTTCAAGCCGCACACGCGCTGAGTAAAAAGCGTCAAGATACGGCGGATATTCTGCAAACAAAGATAACTTCGGAGTTGCGTCTGTTGGCGATGCCACACGCATCTGTGATTGTCGAAGTAATTAGCAAAAGTGGATCCGACATCTCTGAGTATTCCGCTTACGGCTTGGACGAAATTAATCTGCTGTTCACAAGCCACGAAGGCGCTCAGCCAGGGTTGATTACCAAGGTGGCAAGTGGCGGAGAGCTTTCTCGTGTCATGCTTGCGATCGAAGTTGTGTTGGCGGCAGTACATCACGTTCCAACATATATATTTGACGAGGTCGACTCTGGAGTAGGTGGAAAGGCGGCCATTGAAGTAGGTCGCAGACTCCAGCTTCTAGCAAAAGATGCTCAAGTTATTGTGGTGACACACCTGGCGCAGGTCGCGGTTTGGGCAGATCACCACCTCGTAGTTCGCAAAAGCGAGGGTGGATCGGTAAGCATCTCTGATGTTGTGGCTCTCTCTGAGTCAGAACGAAGCGTGGAGATCGCCAGAATGCTTTCAGGGCAAGAGGAGTCGGCTGTAGCACAAGAACACGCGAGAGAGCTGCTCGAGATGGTGCGGGAAAGCGTGATAAGTTAGTGTCCCATGACCAGTAATCATGTGACAAAGCATTTATTCGTAACTGGCGGGGTCGCCTCAAGTCTTGGAAAAGGGCTCACAGCCTCGAGCCTAGGTCGCCTACTCTCTTCACGAGGCCTTCGGGTAACTATGCAGAAGCTAGATCCCTACATCAATGTGGATCCTGGAACAATGAATCCCTTCCAACATGGCGAGGTATTTGTCACCGATGATGGCTCGGAGACCGATCTTGATGTTGGTCACTATGAGAGATTTCTCAATCGCAATCTCGCCGGCTTCGCAAATGTAACGACCGGTCAGGTTTACTCCAACGTTATTGCGAGGGAGAGGCGTGGGGATTATCTTGGCGATACCGTCCAAGTCATTCCACACATTACAAATGAGATTAAAGAACGCATTCGTGCCATGGCAGGTCCTGAGGTGGATATCGTCATCACCGAAGTTGGTGGAACCGTTGGTGATATCGAATCTCTTCCATTCTTGGAAGCTGCGCGCCAGATTCGACAAGATGTAGGACGTGAAAATGTCTTCTATCTGCACGTCTCCCTTGTGCCATACATCGGACCATCTGGAGAGTTAAAGACCAAACCCACCCAACACAGTGTGGCAGCACTGCGCTCCATCGGTATAGCTCCTGATGCCATCGTCATTCGATCAGATCGTGAAATTCCAGAATCAGTTAAGCGCAAGATCTCAGCTATGTGCGATGTTGATTTGGAAGCAGTTGTAGCAGCGGTGGATGCTCCGAGTATTTATGACATTCCGAAGGTTTTGTACTCCGAGGGCCTTGATGGTTACGTTGTTCGTCGGCTCGGACTCAGTGTCACCGATGTGGTCTGGGGGGAGTGGGATTCGCTTCTTGAGAAAGTTCATCATCCGGCGCATGAAGTTTCAGTGGCTTTAGTTGGTAAGTATGTGGATCTTCCAGATGCCTATCTATCCGTGACCGAAGCTCTGCGATCCGGTGGATTTGCCAATAACGCTCGGGTAAAAATTAAGTGGGTGCCAAGCGATGAGTGTGAGAGTGATGAGGGAGCCGCTGCACATCTAGGTGATGTGGATGCAATCTGTGTCCCTGGAGGTTTTGGCGTACGCGGAATTAACGGAAAAGTTGGCGCACTCAAGTATGCTCGCGAAAATAAGATTCCAGCGCTTGGTCTCTGCCTTGGATTGCAATGTATGGTGATCGAAGCGGCGCGCAATTTGGCAGGCCTTTCTCTGGCCAACTCAGCCGAATTTGATGAAGAGACTCCTGATCCAGTGATATCGACAATGGCTAGTCAAGAACAGATTGTCGCCGGCATCGGTGATATGGGTGGAACAATGCGCCTTGGACTTTATCCAGCTGACCTCGCTCAAGGTTCACTTGTCTCAGAGCTTTACGGCGCAACGCAAATTCAAGAGCGTCATCGCCATCGTTATGAGGTCAACAACTCTTATCGTGAGGTAATTTCTGCAACCGGAATCGTCTTCTCTGGCCAATCGCCAGATGGTCATTTAGTTGAGTTTGTCGAACTCCCTCGCGAAATTCACCCCTATTACGTTGGAACTCAGGCCCATCCTGAATTCCTATCCCGTCCAACGCAGGCACATCCACTCTTCTCCGGATTGATAGCTGCTGCGCTTAAGGGAAATGAATCGCGCTAACTCGCAACTTCGCGAGTACCTAAATCATTTGATTGTGGAGCGCGGCCTTAGCAAGAACACGATCTCGGCATACTCGAGGGATATCGAGCGCTTTATAGCGGAAAGCAGCATAAATGACCTCTCCTCGGTCACTCAAAACGATGTGGAGAAGTTCATCTCAGCGGCTCGAAGCCGAGGACTTGCAGAGAGTTCTATAGCGCGATCCGTTGTGGCAATACGAAATGTTGTGGAGTTCACTTGCAAAGAATCTGGATCTCTCAATCAAGTGAAGGATGTTAAGCCTCCAAAAATTAAATTACGCCTTCCAAAGGCTTTAACGATCGCGGAAGTCACTGATCTCATTGCCGCAGCTAAATCCTCCGGAAATCCGCATGCTCTTCGTGAGAGCGCAATTCTCGAGTTGTTGTATGGAACTGGAGCTCGTATTTCAGAAATTGTGGCGTTGAATGTTAATGACGTAATTAAGTTTGATGGGGGAGAAGTTGCAAGTCTTCGACTATCAGGCAAGGGCGGCAAAGAGCGCGTAGTGCCGGTTGGAAAGTATGCTCGAGAGGCGCTGGATCAATATTTAGTTCGAGTTCGGCCTAACCTGGTAAACGGAGATAGGGAAGCGTTATTCCTCAATGATCGTGGCGGAAGACTTTCAAGGCAATCGATGTGGAAGTCGGTCGCTGAGGCAGCCAAACGAGCAGATATTTCTGTCGATGTATCACCACACTCACTGCGCCACTCTTACGCGACTCACCTATTAGATGGCGGAGCAGATGTCAGAGTGGTTCAAGAGTTATTGGGACACTCATCTGTGACCACTACGCAAATTTATACCTTGGTTACTATCGATAAGTTACGCGAGAATTACGCAAACGCGCATCCACGCGCAAAATAAATTAACGTCCGCGTAATCTACGAGCGATAATCGACTGATCACCCTTTGATTCAAGATCAGCAATGATGATGGCCAACGATTCGCGAACAATGCGGCCACGATCAACTGCTAGGCCGAGATCTCCTCGGAGGGCCAACCTTGCCTGCTCCAAATCGTAAAGCTCTTCAGGAGATAGATAGACCGTGATCTTCTCGTCATGGCGCTCTCTACCGCTGGGTGAGCGATCAAAGGTATTAACTCGGCGCCGTGGAGTGGTTCTTACAGCCTTTTTATTGGAAGTTGAAAGTATTGGCGCCTGAGGTTGATCCTCAGCGGGAGTTGGAGTGACAGATGGAACTGCACTTAGCGTTGTTGTCTGTCGGAATAGTTCCTCTGCACCAGGAAGGCTGACGCGGCGACTCATTTGGCACCTCCACGTGAAATAAGTTCTCGAGCTAGTCGGCGATAGGAGAGCGCACCAAGTGAACTACTTGCATAAGTAGTCACTGGCTCACCCTTAACAGTCGATTCAGAGAATCGGACTGTGCGAGAAATGATTGTGTCCAGAAGTTCATCGGGAAATTCCTTGTCGATGAGCTCAAGCACATCCTTGGAGTGCCCAGTTTTGCGATCAAACATCGTCGCCAGAATTCCATCGATTACTAGATCTGGATTGGTGTTCTCGCGGATCTTCTCGATTGTCTTCTTCACCAAAGAGAGCCCTAGGACAGCGAAATACTCGCACTCCATGGGGATCAGAACGCCGTTAGAGGCAGTCAAAGCGTTGATGGTGAGTGTTCCAAGGGAAGGCGAGCAATCAATCAGAATGTCGTCATATAGATCCAAGACCGGCGCCAGAATCTTTCGTAGTTTGTGCTCTTTGGCGATCTCCGTAACAAAGGCAGCCTCAGCGGCAGCGAGGTCTTCATGACCACGGACGAAGTCGAGACCTGGGACATTTGATTTCAAGATGAAATTCTGGATGCCGGATTGGGGGTCATTGAGTAGGTACCAGATTGAGCCATATTGCTCTTTGAGTTGGGCCGGCTTAATCCCAAGTCCAGTTGTCATGGAGGCCTGTGAGTCGAAATCGATGAGCAATACTCGGCGTCCAAGCTCGGCTAACGCAGCGCCTAAGTTGATGGTTGTCGTTGTCTTGCCAACCCCACCCTTTTGATTGACGATAGAGATCACGCGAGCTGAGCCCGGTTCAGGGGTACTCACAACTGTCGGGAAGTCGATAATCGCTCGGCCGAGAATGCCTGAGGTGGTGGCGAGCTCCTCATCCCGATTTGTCGATTTATCTGCCAGTCGAGAAACCTTTGAAGTGCTATTTGCCATGCGGCGGACTCTACGGCGGTGCGGTCAGCAAGGCAAGCGCGTTATGAGTACCTTTCTCCCCATGAGCGATTTAATTGTTGAGGGGAGCGAGAGCGCTTTCTCGGTCCACTTAAGCAATTTTGATGGCCCGTTTGATCTCCTTCTGCAGCTCATTTCACGCCACAAGATGGATATCACCGAGATCGCTCTTGGAGTAGTAACAGACGACTTTATTGCGTATATAAAGGCTTTAGAGGGCTCTGAGCAGGGTTGGGATTTAGACCAGACCACAGAATTCCTCGTCGTTGCTGCAACCCTTCTAGACCTTAAAGCAGCGAGACTTTTGCCAAGTGGCGAGATTGAAGATGAGGGTGATTTAGCGCTACTTGAGGCCCGCGATCTTCTCTTCGCCCGCCTCTTGCAGTACCGCGCATTTAAAGAGATTGCCGCTATTTTCCAGGGCCGCATAGAGGTCGCAGATAAGAGTTTTCCACGTCTGGTCGCGATGGAGAGCCACTTTGCCCAGCTCTTGCCAGAGGTTCTGATAGGAGTTGGAGCCAACAGGTTTGCAGCCATTGCTGAGCGGGTTCTGGCTCCCAAGACCGCTCCGGTTCTATCAATCGACCATATCCACCAGCCACTGGTTAGTGTCACGGAAGAGGCCGCCAAGATCGCCGACGCGCTTAGAAGCCACGGAAGAGCGAGTTTCAGAACACTCATTGGCGATGCAGATTCAACTCTGGTGATCGTTGCAAGGTTCTTGGCTCTCCTCGAGCTTTACCGCGAGGGTGCGCTGCGCTTTGAGCAGGTGGTTGCCCTCGGAGATCTGCAAATAACCTGGATCGCTGGGGCAGAGGACCAAATTCAGGTGAGCGATGAGTTCGACCGGCCGGTAGAAGTGCTTGATTCTAAGACAAAAGAGGAATAAATGTCTGAACTTGAACTGAATAGATCATTAGAAGCGATCCTCATGGTGGTTGATGAGCCTGTCAATGAGGTCGTTCTGGCGCAGATAACTGAGGTGCCTACTGAAGTTGTGACCGCGGCGCTTAAGGCCTTAGCTGTAAGTTACGAGGAGCAGGGGCGTGGCTTTCAGCTTCGCGAGGTAGCTGGTGGATGGCGCTTTTATAGCCACCCAGATCAAGCCCCTCTCGTCGAGAAATTCGTTTTGGATGGCCAACAGACTCGCTTAACCCAGGCTGCGCTTGAGACTCTGGCGGTAATCGCCTACAGACAGCCAGTATCGCGGGCACGTGTTTCAGCAATCCGCGGCGTGAACGTGGAAGCGGTCATGAAAACCCTTCTCACGCGTGGACTTGTTGAGGAGCGTGGGGTTGAACCGGAGACAGGCGCAATTCTTTATGGGACGACCAGTTTCTTCTTGGAGAAGATCGGAGTGCGGGGGATAGAAGATCTTCCCGGCCTCGCTCCCTTCCTTCCTGATGTCGATGGCCTCGATGAGGTCTTGGCCTCGCTCACCGACTAGCCAGATTTCGCTTCTCTTAACTTAGGGTTTAGACTTCCAAAATAGTCCTTATGTGGACTGCCACGCCCAGATTGGCCGTGATGAGAGGAAGATATGGCTTTAGTTCGCCTACAAAAAGTGCTCGCCGACGCCGGGATAGCAAGTCGCAGAGCTAGTGAACAATTGATTCTCGATGGACGTGTAAGCGTCGATGGAGTCCAAATCACCCAACTTGGATCGAAAGTAGATCCAGAAATCACTAAAGTAGAGGTTGATGGTGAGTCTATTTCAACTAAAAAAACTAATGTTTACCTCGCTTTTCATAAACCAATAGGTATTTTATCTACCATGTCAGACCCCGATGGACGTCCATCCCTTGGTGATTACTTTAAAGATCGTAGCGAAAGGCTCTTCCACGTTGGTCGATTGGACCGGGAGAGTGAGGGGTTGATACTTCTCACAAATGATGGAGATTTGGCACATAGAGCGACCCACCCTTCTTACGGAATGGTCAAAAAGTATCTGGTCGAGCTGGAGGGCGTTCTAACTAAGGAGCAACTCGCCGCGATCGCTGCTGGTATTCAACTTGAAGATGGCTTGGCCAGAGCGTTGGAGGTTAAGACTTTGCGCGAGGTGAATCCAAAGCACTCATGGATCGAGATCTCGATACATGAGGGCCGCTATCACATCGTGCGTCGAATCTTTGAGTTCCTAGAGCTGCCGGTTCTCAGGTTGATCCGTACCGAATTTGGACCTATCTCCTTGGCCGAGACCGGGGTTGGCCGATATCGAAAGTTAAACGAGGTGGAGTTAACTAATTTGTTTAAAGTTTTAAAGTTAAATCGCTAAATACATTAAATAAATAGCAATATAGCGATAATTACCTATCACGCTAATGCAACAAATAATGTTTTATCGACATTAGTGAGCATATTTGCAACAACAAATGTCGATTTACAGGTTTAATTGGTAGAGCCAGGAAATCAATGTAGTGAATGTCGATAATGCGAAAATCAATTTAGCGACTTAAAGTTTGAGATATAAAAAAGTTAAACGTTAATAGCAAAAAGGCGGACAACTGCGCCTCTCTGAACTGTAGGCTAGAACCATGAGAGTGAGAGCGATCCGTGGAGCAACTCAGTTGAAGAGCGATGACTCTGAGGAGATGGCTTCCGCTGTTACGGAGTTACTTGCCGATATTTTCGCGAAAAATGGACTTACCAAGGAGAGCCTTATCTCGATCTTTTTTACCTCCACAAATGATCTGGTCTGTGACTTTCCGGCTGCTGCGGCCCGGCGCTTGGATCTGGGGGATATCCCTTTGATGTGTGCCCAGGAGATTCCTGTAGCTGGTTCACTTCCACGGGTTGTGAGAGTCATGGTTCACGCTCATTCAGAGCTCGAGCATTCACAGATTAAGCACGTTTACGCTCGTGGGGCTGAGGTTCTACGTAGAGATATCGCCCAATAGTGCGAACTTTTGATCGAATTCGGGTGGTTGGAGCCGGATTAATCGGCACATCCATAGCTTTAGGGTTGAAGAGCGCCGGTTACTCGTTAAGTATCGAGGATGAGGATCCTCAAGCGGAAGAGATTGCACAAGGCCTCATTGGGCAGAGATCTGAGAGTGAAGATCCGGATCTGGTAATCGTTGCAACGCCGATTTCTACTATTGCAGGACTGGTTCGTGAGTATGGAAATCGCTACCCTCAAGCGACACTTATAGATATTGGTGGATTAAAGTCTGAAGTTGTATCAGAGGTTGAACAAATTAAGGATCTATCGCGGCGTTTCTGTGCCACACATCCAATGGCAGGAAGGGAGATCTCTGGAGCTCTGGCAGCTAGGGGAGATCTCTTTGAGGGTCGAATCTGGATTTACACGCCAACTGTCGATTCAGAGGAGCTATCCATAGCAAGAGCTCTGGAAGTGATTCAGGCCCTTGGAGCAAACGAGGTTCGACTGGGTCCCAAGGAGCATGATGAAGCGATTGCCGGAATCTCGCACCTGCCGCAAGTTGTGAGTTCTCTACTCTCAGCTTCACTACTTGGTTTGTCGGATCGCGACATCAGATTGGCCGGTCAGGGTTTAAAAGATGTCTCACGCCTCGCCGCCTCAAGTTCGGAACTCTGGTCTGAGTTACTACATGCAAATAGGGAGGCTGTAGTGGCCCTTCTGGAGATCTTTGCCCGTAATTTAGAAGATTTATCGACATCTCTACAAAACGATGATTTAAGAAAGACCAAGGAGATTCTGGATCTTGGTCGAGAGAATCACGCTCGGATCCCGGGAAAGCACGGCGGGAAGCGGCGCGACTACTGGTTTCTTCCTATCATCATTGATGACAAACCAGGGCAGCTAGCCAAGATCTTTGATGCCTGCGCTCTCGTTGGGGCCAACGTCGAGGATCTCACCATCGAACATACCCCCGGACAGGAGAGTGGCCTGGTGACTTTGGCACTTTCGCAGGCGGATTCGGGCCGAGTTTATGATCAGTTGATTCGCGAAGGTTGGAAGGCACATCAACCACGAGAATCTATCGGCTGAGCCACTTTCGCCCTGCAAATTCGCTATTCAAAATCACTGAGCAAAATTCACTCGCCCTATAAACAGTTAAGGTACTCGTATGTCGACCGTCGTAATCACCATAGATGGTCCAAGTGGAGCCGGAAAGTCTTCTACCGCCAAGGCGGTGGCACAACGGGCGAACTGGCAGTACCTCGATACTGGAGCGCTCTATCGCGCGATTACCTGGCTGGCGATTCATGAGGGACTACAAGATCCATCTGAGTTGGTAGCTCGGGCCCGTGAAGAAGAGATCACTTTTAATGGCGACCCCATTGAGCCTCGCACCTTTGTTGGTGAAGTCGATGTGAGTGCCGATATCCGTAGCCAACGAGTTACCGACCAAGTTTCGATCTACTCGGCTTACCCGGAAGTCCGTGAATATTTGCTCGACGTTCAACGGAGCATCATCGATAGCGCTCCTCACGGAATAGTCGTTGAAGGTAGAGATATTGGAACCGTTGTGGTGCCAGATGCTCCGCTTAAGATTTTCTTATACGCAGATCTGCAGCAACGAGCTTTAAGACGTGAACGTGAACTTTCGGAACCCAGCACGACACAATCGGTTTCGGAGTCGCTTGAGGCACGAGATGAGATCGACTCCACGAGGAAAATTTCACCGCTACGCATGGCGGATGATGCACTTGAGATCGACTCGACGCTATTGGATCTGCCCGAGGTGGTCGATGTTATTTGGCAATGGGCTAAGGAGCGGGCACTTCTTGGGCTACCTAAGGTTGCAATCATTGGACGTCCAAATGTGGGAAAGTCGACCTTGGTTAATCGAATCATCGGTCGCCGCGAGGCGATTGTTGAAGATACGCCTGGGGTGACTCGAGATCGCGTTAAATATGAGGCAGAGTGGAATGGTCGCACCTTCGTTTTGATTGATACCGGAGGTTGGGAGGTCAAACCTGAAGGAATCTCCGAGAAGATCACCGCCGGCGCCGAACTCGCTATTGCTGAAGCTGATGTCATTCTCTTTGTTGTGGATGCTCAAGTAGGTGCACTGGATGAAGATTCTTCATTGCTCACTCTGCTTCGTAAATCTAAGAAGAAGACAATCTTGGTAGCAAATAAAGTTGATGGTGTTAATGAAGAGCAGAATGCTCACGCTCTGTGGAATCTTGGACTAGGGGAGCCACATTTTGTTTCGGCTCTCCATGGACGTGGATCGGGAGATCTCCTGGACCTGTTGGTACGAGAACTTCCTGAAGTTGGATCTGAGTTACCAGATGATGGATTTAGAAGAATTGCGATTGTCGGTCGACCAAACGTTGGTAAGTCCAGCCTTCTCAACGCGCTAGCGGGAGAGTCCCGAGTTCTGGTTGATGATGCAGCAGGAACGACGCGAGATCCAGTTGATGAACTCATTGAACTCGGCGGAGATACCTGGCGTTTCATTGATACCGCGGGAATACGTAAGCGCGCCATTCACGACAGCGGTACCGATTATTACGCGAGCCTGCGTACAGCGGCGGCACTTGATCGCGCCGAGGTTGCGGTAATTGTCATAGATGCATCGGTTCCACTCACTGAGCAAGATCTGCGTATCGTCACAATGGCTGAAGAGGCTGGTCGTGCGATGGTTCTCGTAATGAATAAGTGGGATGTTGTTGATGATGAACGTCGTGAGCAACTCGATAAAGAATTAGAGCGAAACTTAGAACGTTACCCATGGGCGCAAAGAGTTAATCTCTCCGCCAAAACAGGTTGGCATCGTGATCGACTAGCTCCGGCGTTGAGAACTGCTTTGCGAAGCTGGGAGAAGCGAATTCCTACCTCCAAGCTCAACGCATTTTTGGGCGCCTTGGTCGCAGCGACCCCACCTCCAGTTCGAGGCGGAAAGCAGCCGAAGATTCGATTCGCCACACAGGCAACAATTGCGCCACCAAAATTTGTGGTCTTTTCAAGTGAGTGGGTCGAGCCAAGTTATCGCCGCTTCATTGAACGACGCCTGCGCGAAGAATTTGGATTTGAAGGTAGCCCAGTTGAAGTCTCGATTAAAGTGCGGGAGCGAGAAGAGAGAAGGGGCTAGATGCAACTTTCACGTAAGGAAGTTTTAACAATTCCTAACGGCCTCACTCTTATACGTGCCTGTGGCGTTCCGATCTTTCTGTGGTTGCTGCTTGGGGAAAACCTTAAAGGGTGGAGCTATCTTGTTTTGGCGATTGGCGCTTGGACTGATTATTTTGACGGAAAAGTGGCGCGCTGGTTGCACCAGGAATCAAAAATCGGTGCTGCGATGGATCCAACTATCGATCGACTCTATATAGCGGCAACAGTCATCGGCTTGGCACTTAAGCATTACATTCCATGGTGGATGGTCGGAATTTTGGCCGCGCGCGATCTCTATATGGTTGGGTTGCTAGCCTTTTATAGAAAGAGATCCGGAGAAGTCTTCTCAGTTACATTTTTAGGGAAGGCAGCCACCTTTAATTTGTTGTATGCCTTCCCATTTCTGCTTTTAAGTAGCAAGAGTTCGTGGGGAGAGTTTGCACATTCCTTCGGTTGGGGATTTGCCATCTGGGGGATAGGTTTGTACTTGCTAGCAGCACTAGACTATTCAAAAATTGCCCTTGGCCATCGAAGGAGAGCCCATGTCTAACGTCCCATCAGATTTGAAATACACAAAAGAGCATGAGTGGGTTCGAGAAGTTTCTGCAAATACCTTTCAGATTGGGATCACGGACTTTGCACAAGGCGCATTGGGCGACATCGTTTACATTCAACTTCCTAAAGTTGGAGAGAAGGTAACTGCAGGTTCGGTCTGTGGTGAAGTTGAATCAACTAAATCTGTTTCAGAGATTTACTCTCCATTGACCGGAACTGTTACAGCTGTCAACCCCGAGTTAGATAAGGCCCCTGAGCTAATCAACCAAGATCCGTACACACAAGGTTGGATTGCTCAGATCGAAGTCTCCGAGAGCGCTACAGATCTACTCACTCCTGGGGAGTATGAAACTCTAACGGCTTGATTTTTAACCAAGCGGTCAATAGTGTCAGCCTCTAGTCAAGATAGAGATTGAGAGTTAATCTCGCTCTTAATCGAGTTCCAAACTTTATTTGCAGGAGGGGGAGCAGTGAACGATTCAAAAGCCCCTCAGGAACCTTCTGGTAAAGATCTCACCTCGACTATTCACCTATCGGCACTTCGTTCTGTTCCTAAGCCGAGACCACTCGAGGAGATCTACTCTCAACTTTCAACTGAAGAGCGAGAGATAGTAAGTCAGCTTCCCAAGAGTTCGGCGATGTTGATTGTGATTGCTGGCCCAAATAAGGGAGCTCGCTTCCTCATCAACTCCGAGGAGACCGCGATTGGTCGAGATCCTCGGAGTGAGATCTCGTTAGACGATGTGACTGTCTCTCGTGTTCACGCGAAAATTGTGAGAGGTCAGGATGGCTCTTTCAAAGTTGTTGATCTCGGAAGTCTCAACGGAAGTTATGTAAATGCGCATCAGGTTCAGGAATCTGGATTAGCAATAGGCGATGAGATTCAAATCGGAAAATTTAGATTGACATTCTTTAAGGGGAGGGCGAACTGATGGCAGTTCCAGCACGCGCGTATCTCAGCATCGGAGAGGTACTTGGAAAGTTGCGTGGCGATTTCCCGGATATCACCATCTCCAAGATTCGCTTTCTTGAGTCCGAAGGTTTGATTGAACCGCAACGCACCCCTTCGGGCTACCGTAAGTTCACTGGTGTCGATTTAGAGCGCCTGCGTTACGTCCTCACAGCACAGCGCGATCAGTACCTTCCGCTTCGGGTTATCAAAGAGAATTTGGATGCACTCGATCGTGGTCTTGAGCCAGCAGCAATTCCTGGAGGAGCTCCAACCCCACGTCTTGCAACAGTCGATGGAGAATTTGCTCCGGGTCATTTCGCGGGGGAGAGTGAACTTCGCCTGTCACGTGCAGAACTTTTAGAGTCGTCTAATTTGACCGATGAGCAGCTCACAGAAGTTGAGTCGTTCGGACTGATCACAATCAGGGGTCGTTATTACGATGCCGATGCCCTTGCTGTGGCCCGCACCATTTCCGCGATAGCCGCCTTTGGAATTGAGGCTCGTCACCTTCGTTCATTTAAATCTGCAGCAGATCGCGAGGTTGGTCTGGTTGAGCAGGTCATTACCCCGATCTTGCGTCAAAAGGGCTCCGATGCCAAGGCGCGCGCAGATGAGGTCGCAAATGAGCTGGCCTCACTCTCGGTTAAATTGCATGCCGCCCTTGTGCGCGCAGGTTTACACCGCGCCAAGTAGGTTATCCCCATGAGCGTTCCTGTTGAGGTAGTCGGTGTTCGAATTGAGATGCCCTCGAATCAGCCGATAGTCCTTCTTAAAGAGATCGATGGGATTAGATATCTGCCTATCTGGGTAGGCGCTGTTGAGGCTTCGGCGATTGCCTTCGCTCAACAAGGATTGGTTCCAGTAAGACCTTTGACCCATGACCTCTTCACATCGGTCCTACGGATGGTCGACGCGCAGGTTGAGCGGGTGGAGATTACCGATCTCATCGATGGGGTCTTCTACGCGGAGCTGCATTTGGCCGGTGGCAGGACGATCTCGGCCAGACCGAGTGATGCGATTGCTCTGGCTCTTAGAGCGGCAGCCCCGATTACCGCCGCTGACTCCCTCTTCTCTAAGGCTGGAATTGAGATCCCAGATCAATCTGATGATGAGGTTGAGAAGTTCCGCGAGTTCTTGGATCAGATCAATCCGGACGATTTCGCCTCCTAATTGGGCGGTAGAGGCTTAAGCCTCAAGTAAAGGTTTAAAGTTTCTCGTGTCGCTCATCGCTTTGCGACCCACCCAGTTCTACTCTTTACCTATGCCGAACCCCTTCGGCCTTCCCTGTAGAAGTGAGAAATTATGAGCTCCTCCGAAGTCGGATATAGAGGTGCCACGGCTTGTGTCGCGGCAGGCATTACATATCGCCAACTCGATTATTGGGCGCGCACAGAACTTGTAGCGCCAAGTATCAAGAGCGCAGCTGGATCAGGTTCTCAGCGTCTCTACAGTTTCCGTGACATTCTGGTTCTCAAGATTGTTAAGAGACTCTTGGATACCGGTGTCTCACTTCAAAATATTCGAACCGCGGTCGAACATCTACGTAGTCGTGGGGTAGCGGATCTTGAGAGTATGACTCTGATGAGCGATGGCGTCTCAATTTACGAGTGTGGAAGTCCCGACGAGATCATCGACCTGCTCCAAGGTGGCCAAGGCGTCTTTGGAATTGCTATCAATCGCGTATGGAATGAGGTTGAGGGTTCACTTGCCAACCTACAAGGCGAATCGGTTGAAGATGGGTCCATTGTCACATCCACTCAGGATGAGTTGGCGATGAGAAGAAAGCGCAAAGGCGCCTAAAACTCTTTATCCTTCCCCTAGGAGATTTTTAAGATCCATAAGGGGGATAGGTGTCAATCCGCGAGAACTTTGTAGATCGCCATATTGGACCAGATCAGAGAGAAATTTCAGAGATGCTCGCTGAACTTGGCGAACCATCCCTTGATGCGCTCATTGAGAAAGTTGTTCCAGAGAACATAGTCATGAGGCAGAAGTTGGTTGATCTCCTTCCACATGGAATCTCAGAGGTCGCGACCATCGAACGCCTACGTGAAATAGCTGCCGATAACTCAGTGATGCGCTCATATATCGGGACTGGATATTACGGAACGATCACACCTCCTGTTGTTCTCCGAAACATTTTAGAAAATCCAGCTTGGTATACCGCCTACACGCCATACCAACCAGAGATCAGCCAGGGTCGTCTAGAAGCAATCTTCGCCTTTCAAACTGTTGTCGGTGATCTCACCGGTCTACCGATTGCCAATGCTTCTATGCTTGATGAAGCCACAGCGGCTGCAGAAGCAATGACTCTTGCTCGAAGAGTGTGGAATGGAAGCGATGAGGCGGCATTCTTCGTCGATATAAACCTTCATCCGCATATCAAGGCGGTCATTCACACACGTGCTAAGCCATTAAAGATTTCTATTATTGAAGGTAGTCAAAACACTTTGGTAGATATGAGCGAAGCAATCTTCGGAGGAATCATTGCTCACGCTTCGACATATGGTGAGATCTACGATCTAGCACCAGCAGTCAAAGCAATTCACGATACCGGCGCCATTGCGATCGTTGCATGTGATCTGCTTGCACTGACTCTGTACAAGTCACCTGGCGAATTTGGTGCAGATGTTGCAATTGGTTCTGCGCAACGCTTTGGAGTACCCATGGGATTCGGCGGTCCGCACGCCGGCTTTATGGCGGTGCGTCAAGGACTCGAGCGTTCTATTCCAGGTCGCCTAGTAGGACAAAGTGTTGACGTTCATGGGAATCCAGCATTCCGACTCGCGTTGCAAACCCGCGAACAACATATTCGTCGCGACAAGGCAACATCCAATATTTGTACTGCTCAAGTTTTGCTTGCAGTTATGTCCGCCTTCTACTCCATGTGGCATGGACCTGATGGTCTTAAGGCAATTGCAGAACGAGTAAGAAAGCAGACACACTCTCTTCGCGAATCCCTTGCTGGAGTTGGAATCAAGGTGGCTGCGGGGGAGATCTTCGATACCGTCGTGATCAGTCAAGTGAATGCGGATGAGATCCTGGCAAAGGCTCGCGCTAAGGGAATTAATCTACGTAAAGTCTCAGCAGAGAGCGTCGGAATATCACTCGATGAAACGGTGACGGATAGAGATCTTGCTGATCTTCTAGAAATCTTCAACGCCACACAGGTGCATCATGTCTCAGAGATTCCAGCCAGCGTCCTTCGAAGCTCTAAATATTTAACTCATAGAGTCTTCTATACATATCGTTCCGAAACAGCAATGTTGCGTTACATCCGCACACTCTCAGATCGAGATCTCGCCCTTGATCGCAGCATGATTCCTCTCGGTTCGTGCACGATGAAACTTAATGCCACCACTGAGATGATCCCAGTTACTTGGCCTGAGTTTTCTTCGTTGCATCCTTTCGCACCTGCCGATCAAAGTGCGGGATACCGTCGCTTGATTCAAGAGCTTTCTGATTGGCTCATCGCAATTACGGGATATGACGCCGTGTCTTTGCAACCAAATGCCGGCTCACAAGGTGAGTTTGCGGGGCTACTCGCAATCAGAAACTATTTAGATGATCGCGGAGAGTCAGCCCGTGACATCTGTTTGATTCCTTCTAGCGCTCACGGAACAAATGCAGCGAGTGCGGTTATGGCGGGAATGAAAGTTGTAGTTGTTGCATGTGATGAGGCAGGCAATGTCTCCGTTGATGATATGAAAGCAAAGATCGGCGAGTACGGCGATCGCTTAGCAGCGCTGATGGTTACATATCCATCGACTCATGGCGTATTTGAAGAAGCGATCTCTGAGATCTGCGGATTGGTTCACGATGCTGGGGGACAGGTTTATGTTGATGGTGCAAACCTCAATGCCCTTGTCGGACTTGCTCAACCAGGAAAATTTGGAGCAGACGTATCGCATCTAAATCTTCACAAGACATTCTGCATTCCTCATGGCGGTGGGGGACCGGGTGTTGGTCCAGTTATCTCACGTGCACATCTAGCACCGTATCTGCCTAACCACCCTCTTGATCTAACCGTTGGTTCTTCAACTGGACCTGGACCAGTTAGTTCAGCACCTTTTGGATCTGCAGGAATTTTGCCGATCTCATGGAGTTATATCCAGATGATGGGTGGAGATGGACTGCGCAAAGCGACTGAGGTTGCAATCCTTTCGGCTAACTACATCGCAAAGAAGTTAGATCCACACTTCCCGGTTCTCTACAAAGGAGTCCACGGCTACATCGCGCACGAGTGCATCGTTGACCTACGTGATATCACGAAGCGGACTGGAACGACCGTTGATGATGTTGCTAAGAGATTGATGGACTATGGATTCCATGCGCCTACTGTGAGTTTCCCAGTTGCTGGAACTCTAATGATCGAACCGACCGAGTCAGAGGACATTGCTGAGCTTGATCGATTTATCAACGCCATGATCTCCATTCGCGCCGAGATCTCCGATATTGAACATGGCGAGATCACGATTGAGGAGTCTCCACTGCGTTTTGCTCCTCATACTGATAGCGATCTCTTGCGTGAAGATTGGGACCGTAAATACTCTCGTCAGGTGGCGGCTTATCCGTTCGGTGTCGATCCAGAGATGGCTCATAAGGGGAAGTACTGGCCCGCTACAGGTCGCATCGATGGCGTGTATGGAGATCGCAATTTGGTCTGCTCCTGTACGCCTATCGAGGAACTCGCCATAAACGGATGAGCGATTACCTCGCTCGAAAGATTGATCACGATTTCTCTGTAGATGGCGCGGTTACCAAAGAAGTTTGGCAGCAGGCGACTTGGAGCAAGCCCTTCGTCGATATGGCAACGGGGGAGCAGGCTGAGTTCTGTACCCAAAGTGCGATTCTCTGGAGTGATAGCCACCTCTACATAGCCTTCAAAGCGGAGGAGCCTAATCTTCAAGCGAGCCTCACCGAGAGGGACTCTCTGATCTTTCTTGAGAATGATTTAGAGGTCTTTATCGATGGGCGAGATGCCTATTACGAGCTTGAGGTAAATGCTCTCAATACGGTCTACGAAGTCTTCTTCATCTGGCGTGACGCCTTCAAGAAGGAGGGCAAATTTCCTGCAAAGATTTTCGATATCTCCCATCCCGATGTGTATACCTTTGGAGGGGACTACGACCGTACTGGAGCCTCTTTTTGGAGAGGAACCCATCCGCGCGGGACGCGTTGGGCCTTTAGAAACTACGATTTACCGGGCTTAAAGACCGCTGTAAGCCTTCAGGGCACCCTAAACGAGCCCTCGACCGTGGACGAGGGTTGGACTCTGGAGATTGCCATTCCATGGGAGAGCCTGGTCCATCTGGCGGATGGGAGAAGTTTGCCTCCAGTAGATGGAGATACCTGGAAGATCTTTTTGGGACGCTTTCAAAAGAAGATCGTCGACGGGGTTGAAGTAACGCCACATCCTGCAAGTTCGCTGCGCTCCCATGGGGTCTATGACACGCATTTGCCGGAGGAGTGGAGCGAGATCACCTTTATAAAGTAAAGAGGGTTGAATTCCTTTTACTTTACATAATGTAGATTATCGGCGATATATAGTACGTTGCAAACCCCACAGGGTCGTCTTTCTCCATGCCTCAAAGACTATTTTTCGGCTCATTTTGGAGTTCCCTGCGACTCTTTCTATAAATGTAATCGGGACTTCTACGATGGTTCGTTTGTTCCGAGCGGCAATTTTGACGATCTCTATTTGGAATCCATAACCAATTGTGGTTACTCCTGATTCAAAAATATCGTTAATTAATTGTCGACTTAAAAGACGATAACCACTCGTTAAATCTCTAAAAGGAAGTCCTAACGCTATTGAGGCATATCGGGTTCCGAATCGAGATATTAATCGTCTGGAAACCGGCCAATTAAGCACTTTACCTCCAGGCATCCACCTTGTACCGAGTACTAAATCCGCCTCAGATCTCTTCTCAAAGAACTTAGAGAGCTCTTCAGGTTGATGGCTCCCATCCGCATCCATCTCAACGAAATATTGATAACCACTATCCAAACCCCAGGAAAATCCCGCTAAATACGCCGGCCCAAGCCCCGATTTGTTAGCTCTGTGTAGAACAAAAGTTTTGGAGTCCGCTAACGAATCAGCGATCTCTCCAGTGCCATCTGGTGAGTTGTCATCAACAATCAAAATGTCGACATCTACTTTAGTTGCTCGGATCCGTTGAATTACATCGATGATATTTGCCGACTCGTTGTAGGTCGGAATTATCACGAGCGTTTGAGAAGTTACCAATTAAGTGCCGAAATCATTCGGTCGATCGATGCACCAAGACCATAGTCTTCCTTGTATTGCCAGATCTTTGACATATCCGAGGGTCTCTTTGGAATCTGTATCGACATGTTTGGGATGGGAACGTCGAGGGCGCAATGTACAAGTTTGGGGGCGATCGCCACATAATCGCTACCTTCAATAAGTTTCTTACGAAGTGCAGGAGTTAGCCTTTCATCACTTGCATGTGCCGCTGCAAGTGCTTCTTCAATTGAATCAAAGTTGTTAGCAATGACAGCCGCGCCCTTCTCGCCGATCCCGCGCACGCCAGGTAATCCGTCGGAGGCATCACCACGAATCATTGCGAAGAGAGCGTACCTCTCCCCCGGGATTCCGTACTTAGCTTTAATCCATGCTCTATCAACGAGATCATGATTCGAAATTCCTTTGGCTAAATAAACAATTTTGACTCGCCGCTTGTCATCTACCAATTGAAAGAGATCGCGATCACCAGTTGCAACATAAGTAGGGCCACGTTCCTTAACACTGAAGGTAGCCATGATGTCATCGGCCTCGTAATCATCTACACCCAACATTGGGATCCCAAAGGCTTCCAAGATGTCCAGGAGGATAGGAATTTGAGGCCCTAAGGTATCTGGCTCTTCCTCTTCACCGGACTCATCAACGCGGTTCGCCTTATAACCTGGGAAGAGCTCAACGCGCCAACTTGGGCGCCAATCTCCCTCTAAACATGCAACTAGTCGTGAGGGCTGATATTGCGCGATGAGTCTCGCTGACATATCGAGATAACCGCGAATCGCATTTACCGGCTCTCCAGATGGTGAAAGCAAGGTATCTGGCATGCCGTAGTAAGCGCGGTACCAGAGCGAGGCGCTGTCTAAAAGTAAAAGTGTCATCCAACTATCCCTGCATACGAGATGATTCCGCGATCAATTCTTCGCAATGCATTCTCCACGGTTTGCGCGAGGTGTGGCGAAGCATTTCCGATTTGACGCAATAGGTCAATGATTTGTTTCATCGATCTTACAAAATCTCCCACGGTAAGTTCGGTTCCACGCAAAATAGCGGCAAGTGAGTGTCCGCTAGCCCAACGATAAGAAGCCCAGCAAAAGGCTAAGTCCGGTTCGCGCATTGGCTCCAGACCAATCTCGATCTCATTGGTGTGAATGATTGACCATTGATGAATAAGTTCGTTCAAGGACTCCTCGACAGCGCCTTTAGGAATCTTTGGGGATTCATCGCGTCGCGCTTCAAAGACGAGAGCCGATAGCACTGAGACCATCTCGGGACCATCTAAGGTGTCGAAACTGCCACGCTTAATCAACTCTGCGATGAGAAGGTCGGTCTCGCCATAGATTTTTGCAAGCAGCGCTCCCCACTCAGTTATCACACCGTTCTGCAGGTATCCGCATCGCTCCAACATAACTTGTACACGATCAAAGCGTTTAGCAATGAGATCGGTACGATTGCTGACACGTTCCTCAAGCCCTCGCGTCTCGCGCACCAAGCGATCAACTCTTTCTGCGATTCTCGAATGCGCCTCTCGATCACCGCAGGAGTGACAAGGATGTGATCGGAGGGCTTGGCGGGCCGCTATTAATTCATCTTCGGCAAGAATGCGTTTGGCCTTAGTTAACTTCGCGAAAGACTTCTCGATCGCCTTTATCTCTGATCGAATCTCTGCATACTCCTCGAAATCTCCAGCATGACAGATCATGGTTTCGCGGAGTTCAGCGATGGCGCTCTGGTTTCTTTTGATCTGTCTGGCTAAGCCTACGACCGCCTTATCCGCTTGGTACTGCGCGAAAGAAGACTCCAACGACTCACGAGCGATGGAGCTTCCGAACCTCTGAATCAGATTGATTGTCATGTTGTAAGTAGGTTTAAAGCTACTTTTGAGTGGATACGTTCGAGTTGATGCAAGACCTGCAACCGATCCGGAGTCGATCTCCTTGCTCCACAAAATAACCGCATTACCCTCAACGTCAATTCCACGACGTCCTGCGCGTCCTGTGAGCTGAGTGAACTCACCGGGACTTATAGCGACATGAGCCTCGCCATTCCACTTAACTAATTTCTCAAGAACAACTGTTCGAGCTGGCATGTTGATTCCAAGTGCGAGTGTTTCAGTAGCGAAGACGCATTTAACTAGACCACGTTGAAAGAGCTCCTCAACCGTCTCCTTAAAAGATGGAAGTAATCCGGCGTGGTGGGCCGCAATGCCGCGCTCTAAACCGTCGAGCCATTCCGAAAATCCAAGGACCACCAAATCTTCCTCAGGAATCTTAGAAGTAGCACGAAAGACAATCTCACGTATCTCGCTGCGCTCCGCGGCATTTGTTAGGCGTATTCCCGCAATGAGACATTGGTGAACCGCAGCGGTACAAGCGTTACGCGAAAAGATAAATGTAATGGCGGGAAGCAATCCCTCGCGATCGAGCTTCTCAATTACCTCTGGGCGACTGAGTTGCTTGATGTTGGGTCCGCGATCATTCCAGCCAGATTTCCTACCCTTATGCCCCCCAGATGCCGTTCGCACACTGCGGTAGCTCTCTTTTTCGAGCCTAATGATCTCGGGATTAACACGACCGTCATCAACAAAGAGATCCAAAAGGCGATTATTAAAAAGCACATGTTGGTAGAGAGGGACTGGCCGGTTTTCAGAGACAATCACATCTGTATTACCGCGCACCTCATTGAGCCAATCTCCAAACTCTTCAGCATTGGAGACAGTTGCTGAGAGTGAGGCGACTTGAGTGGTCTCTGGTAGATGAATAAGGATCTCTTCCCAGACGGCGCCGCGAAACTTGTCGGCCAGGTAGTGAACTTCATCCATTACGACAAACTGCAGATTGGCAAGGGTCCGGGAATCGGAGTAGATCATGTTGCGAAGTACTTCAGTCGTCATCACGACGATATTCGCTTCTGAGTTGATGCTGGTATCACCCGTCAGCAAGCCGACATTGGACTCCCCGAACATCTCTTTGAAATCAGAATACTTTTGGTTGGAGAGGGCCTTGATAGGTGCGGTGTAGAAACACTTCTTACCTTGCGACATCGCGAGGAAGGCCGCAAACTCACCGACAACAGTCTTACCAGCACCTGTCGGGGCCGCCACAAGCACTCCCCTACCGGATTCCAAAGAGTGGCAACCACTTATCTGAAAATCGTCGAGTGGAAAATCGAATTTTGCTGCAAACTCATTGGTGGCCTTGAAAGAGTTTCTTAGTTTGGCGGCGGCGAATCGCTCAGCAGGGGTACTCACAAGGTGTAAACCTTGATTCCACGATCTAGTAGGGAGATCTCAATAGGCAATTGACCGATCTTTTCACCATCTGCAAAGGCCTGGGTTTCGCCAGAAATCTGAATTTTGGCGCCTGAATAAAAATGAACTTTGGGATGATTGATATGGGTTCCGAAGAAGACTCGTGGGAACACCGCGAGTAGACGGAATGGATTTACCCGATCGACAACCATTACATTGAGTAGCCCATCATCATTCTGGGCTTGCGGAACAACCTTCATCCCTCCACCGTAACTCTGGCCATTTGCAACACAGACCAACATCGCCTTCTGTATAACTTTCTGCCCATCAACAGTGATCTCGAAATTAATCGCTCTGAAACGCCATACCTCTAAAAGAACGGCAATTACATATTTTATGCTTCCTTTTATAACCTTGAAATTGTTTGCTCGTTCATTGACCACCGAATCAAATCCAGTACTCAGAATCTGTACATAGGGATCTTCTCCCCCCGAATGTTTGATCATCGCGACATCGATCTCCTTGGGGGTCGCGACACTGGGTAGATTCAAAAGCAAATCTAATTTGGCACCGAAGAGTCCGAGCGTTCGGGCGAAGTCATTTCCAGTTCCCGCAGGAATAACAAGGAGCGGGATCTTATGGTCCATCACCAGAGGCAAAATATCGTGAATAAATCCGTCTCCGCCCACGCAGATGAGGAGATCAAATCCACCGGTCTGGCAGAGGGCGTCAATTTGAGTAAGGGAATCATCTCTGGAAGTACCTTCGACAATTGTGTACTCAAGCGAGCTCTTTGAAAAAAAAGATCGGACTTTCGCTCCGACGCTGGCACCTTTGCCACCACCCGATTTCGGGTTAATGGCTATAAGCGCTTTCACTCTACGATCTTAGAAGCCCGGCGACGATCATTGAGTAACGCAATACCGCCAGCGGCAAAATAGAAACCAACCAATGGCAGGGCCAGAACGCCCATGGTGAATGGATCACTTGTAGGGACGAAGGTGGCGGAGAACAAAGTGATTCCGAATACTGCAATCCGCCAAGGCTTCAAGATCCGTTTGCCGGACAAGATTCCAGCAAAATTCAGGGCAACGAGAAAGACCGGCAGTTCAAATGCGAGCCCGAAGACAAGAATGAGATGCAGAACGAAGGTGAGATAGTCACTAAATTTGATGAGGTTGGTGAGGGTTGTAGGTGTGAAACCTAAGAGAACTTTGATGGCAAGTGGAAGGATCCAGTAGGCCAATGCCGCACCAGCGATGAAAAATGGAGTCGCAGTCGCGATGAAGAGAATCGAGTATTTCTTCTCTTTCTTATGAAGCGCAGGTGCGATGAAGGCCCATAGTTGGTAAAGCCAGATTGGTGAAGCAAGAATTACACCCGAGACGATTGCTACCGAGATCTGAAGATTAAGTGGGCCGAGCACCCCATCGATATACAAGACTCCACAGTGGTGAGGGGTCGAGGCAGCACGCGACAGATCGCAGACTGGCTTGGTGAGAATTCGGACTATCTTTGAGTAGAAGATCCACCCAAGTGTTCCGAAGACGGCAATTGATAGGGCAGAGCGGACTGTGCGCTTACGAAGCTCTCTAAAGTGCTCCAGTAGCGACATCCGACCACTATCTTCAGTGGCCACCTAGTAGTTCCTAGTTGGAAGGAGTGGAAGAAGAACCGCCATCGGTCTTCTTCTCATCTGGGGTCTTCAACTCATCTTTGAAGATGCGAAGTGACTTGGCAACAGATTTTGCAGAATCAGGAAGTCGCTTTGCTCCAAAGAGAACAACAAAGACAAGAACGACGATAATGATGTGCCAGGGCTTAAGGTCTCCCATTTATATTCCAATCTCGAGGTGCCGTAATCTTACTGGTAATTGGCAAGGGTGCTGCTTGTTCTATTGCGCAAGGCTTCAACTAGTTCAGGCGGACTCTGAACCACAACTTTAGTTGGCCATGCCAGCAAAGTGCGCGTAATCCACTCACTTGAGCCGACCTTGACGGTAATGAAGAACTTATCGTCAACCTCGCGAGATGAGGTAACAATTTCGTTATGCTTTTCAACAAAGAAAAGGCCATCCGGACCCATCTCCAACTCAATTTCCAGCGATCCCTCGAGCGTTCGCTCCTGCGTCAGCGTTCTCTTGAAATCTGGATCAGACTCCCCCACATCCAACTTTAAGATTCGATCGAGTCGGAAAGTGCGCATTTCATTGGCATCCAATTGGAAGGCATGAATGTAACCAGACCCCTCCAAGTAAGTAATCTCGAGAGGAAATATTTTCCGAGTGGTCACGGTGTCGCTAGTAGCTGAGTTGTATTGAATCGTTAAATATTGACTGGCAGAGATTGCATCCGAGATCTCTTTTGCCAGTGGAGATTCATTCACTCCATCTGCGATGGTTATTCGATTGGAGATATCTGCTGCGAGAAGTTGAGAGATTCTCTCTTTGAGTCCAATGATTGCGCTTCGCTCACTCTCATTCGTGGAGAGCTCTGCGAGAAGTTGCAAACCCAAAACTAGAGTCAAAGCTTCAACTTGAGTGAGAGAACGCGGCTGATCGAGCACTTGAGGGTCATTAACAGCAACATGGTCGGGATCTTCAAAGTCAATGTTGAGAAGTTCCAAGTGCGTATAACCCGGAAGTCCGCACATATGAAGGAGCGAGAGATCCTTCGAAATTTGAGCCGGAGTCGAATTAAAGCGTTGTGCCAATTGCTGAATAGATAGACCTTGATTATTCAAAATGAAGGGAATTAAGTTCAAGGCGCGCGAGACGCGATCTAGAGCGTTCTCGTTCATAACTTACTCCGCAATACTTGGACTAACTCTTGAACTTTCTCGTGAGGCTCTTCGAGAACTAGATCCGGACCAAACCAGAGTAATTGCTCAAGCCAATTGTTCCCGAGCGAGATCTCGATTCGATCCCACTCCCCATCTACGCCTGAAACACGTCCCCGAGAGCGCAAACTCTGACAGGTTCCAACCCGAACTCGAGCCAGAAATCTGGTGGTGGGCTCAGGCGCCAACATCAAGAGATGGTCTTCGATACGGAAATCTTCTGGAATCGCAAAAGCTTCAGGCTTGCTTTCGAATTTGATATCTGAAGTAATTCGCGAAACTTTAAATACTCTTATCTCTTTCTTTTCTAGGTCCAGGCCGACCAAATACCAGGAGCCTTTCCAAAGAGTTAAGCCATAAGGTGAGATTCGTCGTTGACTCACATTTCGACTGCGATAGGTGAAGGAGATGTTTCTTAGATTAGATATGGCCTCCCACAGAGATGGAAAGAGCGGAGTCTCATTTTCAAGTGAGAGAGTGCCATGTCCGAAATCTTCTGTTAGGGCTGTTCCCCCGAGAGCCTCAAGCTTCTGGAGCGCGAGATCGCCGCTCTGGGAGAAGAGTTGGTTGCGCCAGATCTTGGCCGCAAGTGAAAGATAGGAAAGTTCTGATGGAGTGAGTTCCCCAAGTTTTAATTCGTAGTCGTCCTCCAGAATTCGATATCCAACTTCATCTTCAAAGAAGATGTCCTGCGGCTTAACCTGGATGATGATGCCAAGCGCCCTGAGATCATCCTTATCTCTCTCAAACATGCGCTCAACCGCATCACGTTTTCCGGTGTATCCCGCTACTCGTTCAAAGATCTCGTCCTTACTGAGAAAACGCCGAGTCGCGAGGAGAGCCATCGTGAGATTAATTAATCTCTCGGTCTTGTTGTCAGCCACGCCCCAACTCTAGGCGTTTGCTAGTATCTCCACCTGATTTCACGCTCAAAAACAAGGAGAAGCTAGATGAATTTCTCGTCCTCACGAACTCTTCGAGTCTCTGCACTGGCATTGATCGCATTAGTTTCTACATCTATTTCGTACTCGGCTAGTGCCACAACTCAGAGCATCGGAAAGGCAAAAGTGAGCGCAACAGTTCTTCCTACCGTCACTGCCCATGCGGGTGTTGCACCTGTCCTTGGTAAGCCCGCTGGCAATCCCCCAACTGTTCTTACCAAGAAAGACATCATCGTGGGCAAGGGCAAGGCAGCGGTCTCTTCCTCGACTGTCACAGCACAATATGTCTTGATGTCATGGAAGACAGGCAAAGTTCTGCAGAGTTCATGGAGCTCCGGTCCTTTCACCTCCCCTCTGTCGGGAGTTATCGCTGGATGGCAGCAAGGAATTCCTGGAATGAAGGTTGGTGGACGTCGTCTCCTCGTTATTCCACCAGCACTTGCTTACGGTGCTGCTGGCGGAGGACCAGTTGGTCCGAACGAGACCCTGGTATTTGTAGTCGATCTGCTCGGAGTTAAATAACCGCTTCGTCCTCAGGGAGTCCGTAGGCTCCCTTTGAAGGACGTCGTCTGCGCAGAGGCGCGGTAACTCCTGGAGCCAACCTGCGAGCTTGAATCAAGAAGCCAGTGTGACCAATCATTCGATGCACTGGTCGGACTGCGAGACCTTCATGATGCCACTGACGAACGAGCGACTCGCTACTTTCTGGTTCGGTGAAACGTCCGCTCTCTTTAATGGCCTCAGCCATTGCCGAAAGCTGTGTCGTTGTGGCTACATAGGCCAGCAGAACTCCACCCGGATGCAAGACATCGTCAGCTAGTTGTACGCACTCCCATGGAGCCAGCATGTCTAAGACCATTCGATCGTATTTCTCATCGGTTGCCTTATCTTGCAAGGAGCCAAGAGTGAGCGACCAATTCTCTGGCTTACCATTGAAATATTCAGTTACATTGCGAGTAGCAATCTGTGCGAATTCCTCACGTCTTTCAAATGAATCCACTTGACCAGTTGGACCAACGGCGCGCAATAGAGCGATGGTGAGCGCTCCTGAACCTACGCCCGCCTCAAGGACTCGAAGACCAGGAGCGATATCGGCGAATCCAACAATGAGAGCTGCATCTTTGGGGTAGACGATGGTTGCGCCGCGCGGCATTGATAGAACGTATTCACCGTAGAGTGGTTTAAAGGCTAAGAATTTGAGTCCTGCAGTTGTCTCAACGACAGATCCTTGAGGCATGCCAACTATCTGGTCATGTATCAACCAGCCTTTGTGAGTGTGGAATTCCCCTCCCGGTTTTAAGGTGATGGTGTGAAGTTTTCCTTTAGCGTCTGTAAGTTGTACTCGATCGCCGTAGTTAAATTCTGGTCGCATTAAAATCCTCTTGACTCTCGATGTGGAAAATTTGACGTAGATCATGTGCACCTAATCCAACGAGATCGCGACGCAGGTGCAACCGTGGGCTTGGTGGATATGTAATGATGTGTGGAATTCCTATAACAACTGCTCCGCTTGAAAGCCCTGCATCGATCCCCGTCTTGGAGTCTTCAAGGACAAGACAGTTGGTGATATCTACTTCAAGGTGGGTAGCAGCTTTGAGGTAACTCTCTGGGTGCGGTTTGCTGATTTGAACATCTTGGCTTGAAACACTGGTGATGAATGTTCCTTCTGGAAGTAACTTCAGAGCGGAGTCAACGAGCAGCCGTGGACTAGCTGAGACCAGCGCCATGGGAACTCCCTCAGCAACTAAGTTGTGAACGAGCTCCTCTGCTCCAGGCATGAACTCCAGACCATTAAGGAACTGGTCAGCGACCATGCGGACTAACTCGGCTTCAAAATACTCGGGAGCGTCGGCACCACGTGCAAGTTGTGACATGTAAGCCCCGACCTTTGGGAGTGGCCCACCAATGCAATATGACTGATCTTCGTCGGTCCAGACGTGGTCATAGCGAGCCATCAGTGCTCTCTCAGCGGCTAACCAGTAAGGCTCAGAGTTGATGAGGGTGCCATCCATATCGAAGAGGACGGCCTCTAGTTTGTTGAGCTCCACGTTATACCGCGTTGAAATATTTGGCTTCGGGGTGATGAACAATGATGGCGCTCGTGGACTGCTCCGGATGTAATTGGAACTCCTCGGAGAGAATGACGCCGATGCGTTCAGGTTCAAGTAATTCACAGAGCTGTACCTGTTGTTCAATATCAGGACAGGCTGGATAGCCAAAGGAGTAGCGCGAACCTCGATAGCCCTGATCCAAAATCTCGGAGATATCGGATGAATCTTCATCTGAGACAGATAACTCCTGACGTATTCTGGCATGCCAATGTTCGGCAAGTGCCTCAGTAAGTTGTACGGAGAGACCATGGAGCTCTAAGTACTCACGGTATTCATTTGCTGCAAAGAGTTTGGCGGTTGCCTGACTGACAGACTCGCCCATGGTGACGACATGGAATGCCACGGTGTCGATCTCGCCGCTCTCTTTTGAACGGAAGAAATCACTTAGGCACAATCTGCGATCACGACGTTGACGCGGAAAGGTGAAGCGCAGTCGCTCTTGACCCTGCTTCTCGCCCTCGTGGTGCAAAATGACGAGATCGTTCCCCTCGCTGTAGCACGGGAAATAACCATAAACGACGGAAGCGTTGAGCCATCCCTGAGATTGCGCCTCATTGAGGAGAGCTCGAAGTTGAGGACGTCCCTCACTCTCGACCATCTTCTCGTACTCGCCGCGTGCGCCCTTGAGCCCCCACTGCCCCATGAAGAGAGCACGTTCATCGAGCATAGGTAGGTAATCACTAAGTGCAATTCCCTTGACGATGCGCGATCCCCAAAATGGAGGCTTCGGAATCTTGTTATCAGCTGCCACATCCGAACGGACGGTGTCGACTTCAACTGGTTCGGTCGAACGAGTCCGAGGCGTCCTTCTTTCACGAAGTGGTGGAAGTTCTGCTCCCTCAACACCGCGCTTCATTCCGATCATGGCATCCATCAGACGGAGCCCTTCAAAGGCATCCTTCGCATAACGAACTGTGCCGGGGAATGCGTTTGATAAATCTTCTTCTACATACGAGCGAGTAAGCGCAGCTCCACCCAAGATAACTGGCCACTTGTGAGTCAATCCTCGAGATTCAAGTTCTTGCAAATTCTCCTTCATGATGACGGTGGATTTAACGAGCAGCCCGCTCATTCCTATAACATCGACATCATTCTCTGTTGCTGCATCAATAATCTGATTAATAGTCTGCTTGATTCCGATATTGACCGTGGTGTAGCCATTGTTCGACAAAATAATGTCTACAAGATTCTTGCCAATATCGTGTACATCGCCTTTAACGGTTGCAAGCAATATTTTGCCGCGCCCTTCATCATCGCTCTTCTCAATGTGTGGTTCAAGAATTGCAACCGCCTGCTTCATGACCTCGGCGCTCTGCAAGACGAAAGGAAGTTGCATCTCTCCCTTACCGAAGAGCTCACCAACGACCTTCATCCCAGCAAGGAGATGATCATTAATGATGGCAAGTGCTTTGAGACCAGATTGGAGCGCTTCGTTGAGATCCGCCTCTAGGCCGACCTTCTCACCATCAATAATGCGGCGCTCAAGACGCTCTGTCAGAGGTAGAGCCGCAAGTTCAGCAGCGCGTGAAATCTTGGTCGATTTAGTCTCCACGCCATCGAAGAGTTCTAGGAACTTTGTCAGAGGGTCGTAGGTGCACTCCCCTGTTTCATCAAAAGTTCTGCGGTCATATATGAGATCTAAGGCAACCTGGAGAACCTCAGGTTCAATACGGGCGATGGGAGTTATCTTTGAAGGATGCACAATCGCTGAATCAAGTCCTGCTTTGACTGCTTCTGCAAGAAAAACGGAGTTGAGAATGATTCGAGCCGCTGGATTGAGGCCAAAGGAAACATTGCTTACACCCAGAGTTGTTTGAACATCAGGGAATCTCTCTTTAAGAGCCCTGATTGCATTGATGGTCTCTTCGCCATCTTTGCGAGTCTCTTCCTGCCCTGTCGCAATAGGGAATGTGAGGCAGTCAATAAGGATGTCACCAATGTTCATGCCCCAGTTCTCGGTGAGATCCTTAATGAGTCTGGTTGCAACGCGGAGCTTCCACTCCGCGGTACGAGCCTGACCTTCTTCATCAATTGTTAAAGCAACAACCGCAGCGCCATGCTCTTTTACTAATGGCATGATGCGGGCGAAGCGAGAGGTTGGACCATCTCCATCTTCATAATTAACAGAGTTGATAACGCTGCGCCCACCAAGTAGTTCTAGTCCTGCTTTGATGACGGCAGGTTCTGTAGAGTCAAGAACTATTGGAAGAGTTGATGAGGTAGCCAATCTGGATGCCAACTCTTGCATGTCTTTGACGCCATCACGTCCAACATAATCAACAGAGAGATCGAGCATATGTGCACCATCGCGAATCTGATCGCGGGCGATCTCTATGCACGATTGCCAATCCTCTTGCAAGAGGGCATCTCGAAAGGCGCGTGAACCATTAGCGTTTGTACGTTCACCAATGGAGAGATAAGAAGAGTCTTGGCGGAAAGGAACAAACTGATAGAGCGAGCTGGCACCGCGGTCGAGTTGCGGACTGCGTGTAATGACTTCGGAGGAGCCAAGTAGATCAACAACTTCCTTGAGATGTGCCGGAGTGGTGCCACAACATCCTCCAACAAGGCTTACTCCATAATTCTTGCGGAACTCTGCAAGATACTTGGCGAGCTCCGGTCCCGTAAGTGGATACTCCGCTCCATCTTTGCCGAGTATTGGCAGTCCTGCATTCGGCATGACGGAAATTTGTGCGCTTGAACCTTGAGAGAGTGCTCGTAGATGCTCACTCATCTCTGCCGGACCGGTTGCACAATTAAGACCGATTATGTCGATACCAAGCGGCTCCAGAGCATTGAGTGCTGCTCCGATTTCAGAACCAAGCAGCATTGTTCCAGTTGTCTCCACTGTCACCTGAGCGATCAAGACTATGTCGCGCTCCGCAGCATCAATAGCGCGACGAGCACCATTGACGGCAGCTTTGGCTTGAAGGAGATCCTGCGTCGTCTCAATGAGAAGGGCATCAGCTCCCCCTTCGATCAGCCCCCGAGCCGCCGTCTCATAAGCCTCACGCAAAAGTGCATAGGTCGTATGACCCAAAGTCGGAAGTTTGGTTCCCGGACCCATAGATCCGAGGACGAAGCGAGGTTTAGCAGGGGTGGAGTATTCATCTGCGACCTCACGGGCCAGATGCGCCCCGGCTAACGCCAACTCATAAATGCGATCTTCAATGCCGTACTCAGCCAGGTTGGCGAAGTTAGCACCGAAGGTATTTGTCTCGATGGCATCGACTCCAACATCGAGATACTCGCGGTGAACCGCTTTAACGATGTCCGGCCTTGAGATATTCAGAATCTCGTTGCAACCTTCAAGCCCTTGGAAGTCATCGAGGGATGGGTT
>Ga0007874_1000004_pt1 | contig 48704 bp, 59 predicted proteins | sample CryBogCBH22May08_FD_55003 | JGI IMG/M metagenome (GOLD analysis project Ga0007874, IMG submission 55003) | Freshwater microbial communities from Crystal Bog, Wisconsin, USA - CBH22May08 | ecosystem: Environmental > Aquatic > Freshwater > Lake | place: Crystal Bog, Wisconsin, USA | collected... | reverse complement strand
TTAAATTATTAATTTCTTGTGCTTGTTCTTTAATTTTATTAACTGCTTTAATGTTTAAATCGGTAGAAGATGCTTGAATGCCTAATAAATCTTTTAACTTTTGTATTTCTTTTTCTTGCATTTCACATTTATTTTGCAATGAAATAATAAAACTTGGATTTTCTCTCAATAATTCATCTAATTCATTTGCAGTCATTTTTCATTCGCTTTCTTTAAAATAAATTTAGTCCATCCCCAAATATCAAAAACACTTCCCCCATCGGAAATAAATTTTTCCAACTCCTTAGCTATTTCTTCATCAGTTAATTTACGCATTGGATGGGTGTAAACAGGCATATAGCCATCTATTTCATGTTCATATATATTAAAAAAATAACCACAATCTGGTGAATATTCTTTTTTAATCCAAGCTACAGGCAACTGTTCGGAATTTTCGATTGGTTCACTTTCTTCTTCTGGTGGTTTAGGTAACGGCATCCAATGGGTAACATCCATTATTCGAAGCGGTGGCACAGCATGGAACCATGTCGTTCCCAAGTAAAATGCAAAATATATCTTTGGCACATTGATGCCCCTAGAAACTCGTAAATCGTAGGCTAAGACCACGTTGCTATTATCAGGCAGCCTATCATTAACACTAATCCATTTGTTCATTTTTCTAACCTCACTTTACCCATGTATTCCCAATCTATAAGATTAATTATTTTTTTTGAAATAAATCTCATAACTCCATTTTTAGTATCGTTATAGGCATAAAGGTATTGAACATCAAAAGTATCTTCATCGTAATATTCTTTTGTCTCTGGTTCTGCCTTAATTCTTGCATCGTCACAATAATCAAATGAACCCAATCTTGTAATTTCATACCATTCTTTAGTTTGGAAATTCCATCCCTCACATTGTTTACCATCAAGAAATGCTCTAATAACCTCTGCGTGTTTATGCTTCATTTTTAGTTCCTTCATTTTCATCTAACCAATCAAGGTATTTACCAATAATTACACTACTTGATGGTGATTTATTTTTAATCAACAAATCAACCAAATAAGACTTTTGTCGATTTATCTTCTCAGAAAATTTAATTGCCTGGTCAAGCTGATCTTGATACTTTTTTAGTATTTCATCCATTTATTTCTCCTCTGGTGGGTTTGGTAATGGCATCCAATGGGTGACAGTGTGTAACTCACCTCGATCACTGAACCATTTGCCATTCATTAAAAATCCAATATCAATTTGGAATTTGTCATCGCTAAAAACAATTACATCTTCAGCAATCTTTGGCAGCCGATCGTCAATGCTGGTCCATTCACTTAAAGTTAATTGAATCATTTCTTTCTAGCCTCCATCATTGCATCAGCCCAAACATAAGACCATCTAACTTTATGGTCTAGCCAATTTTCTGTTTTAGTAGTATTTGTTGGTGTGTACCTTTTTTCCCCATTTAAATAAGATGTCGCAATAATAGTTTCTGACCACTCTTTTTTAGGAAAAAGTAATGGTACTTCTGGTGCATGAGCAGCAAAAAAATCTCTTAAATCCATACCTTCTTGACCCCAAGCACCTTCTTGGTTTTTAGTTGTTACTGGAAATGCTTTCATATATTTTGCTCCATTAATGTTCATTTTTTACATACCCAAAGAAATCATCCAGCTGATAACCTTTTCTCCGGAGTGCCACTTGCAGCTTAATTAATGCTCTTTTATAGCATTCAAAAACAGCACTTTCATTTTCTCCAAGCTCTTGTGCAATCATTGGAAAAGTTGCAACTGTATCTAAATTAAGTTTTTCAATAGTTTTCATTTACATCCTTAAACTTAACATTAAGGTCGTATAACGCATCTTGGATTAAATCCAATTTCTGCTGTGGTTTTAATGCATCAAAAGTGGGTGGGAACTCAACTACCCATCCTAAATAATCTTTTTGTACTACTTTAAGATTGATTACCATTTAATTGCTCCTTAATTATTTCATCTGTTAAATTATTTAATATTTCTCGCACTACATCAATGGATTCTAGGTCTGGTTCATTCTTGAATGACACTAGGCAATCTTTACCAAAGATTGAAACTTGGTAATCATCCATGAATGGCCTCGACAGTTACAACAATCTTTCCACCTTTCATTACTGGCTTTCTTAAAATGCTCAGCTCATCAATCTGCGAATCATCATCCCAAACACCAGCAGCAGTCAATGAATCCAAAATTGCTTTAAATCTGTTGTCGAGATCATCTTTTCTTTTGGTAGCCGGCCAATAATCAATATGAACTCTTACTGGCTGAATACCAAATTTAATAGGATAAAACTGAGAAACGATGTTACATACAGTCTTTTTATATTCTTTGCCCTTGGTGCTGATGTGCATATGGTGACCAGAACGTCTGTAATAGACATTGTTGCTAAGCGGTACTGGGAATGACATAAAGGAGATCATCATTTTTTCATTGCTTTCATGGCTTGAGCTTCTTTTTTCATTTTGGCTTTCTTTTCTTTATCGGCCTTACTGTCCATTTTTACTTTGGCAGTCTTAAAATCTGAATCATCAATATCAAAAATGGTCCATTCTTTAGGAAATAAATTAACTGCTGGGGGACTATATTTATAATCCTCCAGCAACCAATCAAGAGTTACCTCAGAATGGGAGATCGCCATCTTGAGCCGGTGTTTCAGCAAAATCTGCATTTGCAGAACCTTGAACTCCAAAGTCCTCCGCAGCAGTGGTTTTACCACCACCTAATGCTTCTCCATCAGCTACCTTTTGGAGATTGTTTAGGTAAAAGGTAACTCCTTTGGCCATATTGGAATCATAGGCTGATGCCATAATGGAGGCTCTGCAATAGTCACCAGACACAAATTCTGTGCTATTGATGATCTCTTTGCCTTTCAAATCAATTACTCCAGGCTTCTCTGTAGATTTACAACGCAGATAGAAGTGGCCATGATATTCCTCACTGTGTGGAGTGCCATCTTGCTTATTGCCATCACCATCTTTCAATGGATTCTTAAGTCCTTTAACCTTGGACAAATCTCCAAACTTCTTTTCTAAGGCTGCTTTCATGGCTGCCTTGATTTTGGTGATGCCATCGACATCAGTCTTTGGAATCAACAACTCTACTGAGTAAGACATTTTGCCATCAAGGCCTTCTCTTGGAGTATGCCAGGCTAAATAGGATGCACGAACTTTATTGGTAACTACTTTCATTTTTCACTCTTTTCACAAAATTGGAGCATTTTATCCAGATGCTCCGGACTGGTACTAATTAATAATTGGTAAACCAAACTGCTAGGCCATAACCTAATGCAATGCCGAAAACTATTACGATGAAGTAATCAATTAATGGTGTTTTCATTTTTCCCTCACTAATAAGGCAAACAATAAAGTAAATGCAATCGTTTGCGTTGGATATTTGACAATTAAAAAAGCTGAAAAGATTAAGAAGGCAATTGCAACTGCAAGCAAAATGACCAAAACAATGTATTCAAATATTTTTTTTAAGATGTTCATTTGATTACCTCGGCTAATTTAAGTTCGCCAGTTTCGCCATCGTAAGTCAATTTTATGTTGTCAAAACTATTTGTTAATTTATGCAAACCAAAAATATTTGATTTAGATACATATCCAAATAAAACAATATCAGGCTTTGGTTCTGGTTTAATGCGATATTCTTCATCGTCATACCAACCAGGACATTCAGAATCTATCCAAGTTATTTTAGATATTCGTCTTTCAATCTTTGCACCATCAGCCCAAGCTTTAATTAATTCTGCGTGTATGTGTTTCATTTCTTTTCCTTTTCTCTAATTAAATTTAACTGCATGAAATAACTTTAAACTACTTTTAATAACAAAACAATACTTTTTTAATAAATATTTTGTAATTATTTAAAATTAAATGCTAAACTGTAATTTCTTAAGAAAGGAATTACATGAAACAACCTAGAAATTTTAATAAATTATTGTTGGAGTTTGGAACTGCCAAAGCTGTTGCCATCGATTTGGATGTATCGGTGCAATCAGTCTATATGTGGGCCAAGCTAGACCGAGTGCCTACTCGTTATTTAAAGAGGATTGAAGAATTAACTGAAGGCAGAATCAAGCCGGCTGATCTTAGACCGGATTTATTACCAAATTTTAACAACCCAAAACTTTACATGAACCCTATTAACCAAATCGAACAGGAAGACGAATAATCATGGCATACCACTCACCACTCTCAGCAAGTTCTTTACCTCGCATTGCACTCTGCCCAGCCTCATATCGCATGAGCATTGGCATCCCCAATAAATCCAATCCAGCAGCAGAACGTGGGACTCGGATTCACGAAATGGCTGAATTACTTGGAAAAGGCGAAGAAGTTATTACAGAAGATCAAGAAGGTTTAGAATGGGCCAATGCTTACCTTAATTATATTAGTGATTTTGTGTGTGGACATTATGAACTTGAAACAAACTTAACAGAGGCATTAATGACTGTTCATCCTCTTTTGGGTGGAACTGCTGATGCTATTATTGTCAACGATAATGAATTACACATTGTTGATCTAAAGACCGGCAGAGGGGTTGTAAAGACCAATTCTATTCAACTAAAAACCTATGCTTTAGGTGCTTGGATTTTACATGGTCAGCCAAATGTAACTATTTATTGCCACATCTTTCAACCGCATTATGCCCAGCAACTACCGGCTCAATATAGTTATGATGACATGGTGGCATTTGAAATTGAATTAAAAGCACTTGCAGAAAAGGCTGAAGATCCATTCCAAGATCCAACTCCATCCTATACAGCTTGTAAATATTGCAATGGTAAAACAGTTTGCCCATCCATCAAAGATAAAGCAATTGAAGTGGCTAAACAGGAATTTAAGCCATCAGAGCATTTAGCAGATTTGCCTGAATTGCTTGATACTGCTGAAATGTTAGAAGGTTGGATTGACGCAGTCAGAGAGGCAGCCAAAGACATAATGAATACTGGTGGCTTTGTAGCTGGATGGTCAATGGCCAAAGGCAGAAAGATGCAGAAGATTAAAGATGCACAGGCAGTCGTTGAACTATTTAATAATAATCCAGCCATCTTTGAGCTTAAATCAATTACTCAACTCAAGAAGTCTGGCTTTGATGTGCCGGCTGATCTGATTGATGAATCCTTATCTGCACCATCATTAAAGAGGTCTAAATGAGCGTAAAAGTCGATTGGCAAGATCATCAATTGGCATTGCTGAAAGAGTATTATCCGCATGAAACTGCTGCTCAGGTGGCGGTTTTATGCAATAAGAATGTGATGCAAATCTATCGCAAGGCAAAATTATTGGGACTAAAGAAATCTGAAGAATTTAATAAATCAGACAAAAGTGGCCGAGTCCAATTAGGTAAAATGTCAGAAGCAATGAAGGCAACCCAATTTAAGCCTGGTCAAAAGTCATGGAACAAAGGTAGGAAAGGGTTTCCATCTTTAAGTCCGAATAGCGTTTTTAAAAAAGGATCAATGCCAATGAATACTTTACCGATCGGTAGTTATCGCATTGTAGTTGATAGCAAAACCGCAAGAAAGACATTGGAATTAAAGGTGAGTGATCAGCCTGGACCAGCAAAGAATCGCTGGAAGTCGGTGCATCGATTGGTTTGGGAACAGGCTTATGGTCCAATACCTGAGAAGATGGTCATTCGTTTTAAAGTCAATCCTCCACCGCTTGATCCAGAGCTAATTACTGTGGATATTTTAGAAATGGTTTCATTAGCTGAAAATCGAGTTAAAAATTCACTTTGGGAGATGATGCCAAAGGAATTGGCTCAAGTATCGCAGCTGCGTGGAGTATTGAATAGAAAAATTAATAGCACAAGGAAAAATCATGGAAAATAATACAATAAAAGAACTTAGATCTCATTTATTTGATGCCCTAAGAGGCCTTAAAGACGGCAGCATGAAGATTGAAACTGCACAGGCCATGTCAGATGTTAGTCAAACCATTATCAACTCAGCCAAGATGGAGGTCGACTATATTAAGGCTACTGGCAATACATCTCAAGCAATTTCATTTGTGGATGTGCAAGAAGATGATCCAGTAGAGAGAATTGTGGATAATTTACCGAATGGGATAACGAGTATTGTCCGCCACCGGATTAAATAGTGATAAACTAAATCCTTAAAGTAAAAAGCCATCACTCTCAATGATGGCTTTCTTTTCCTAAACTTTACTTCTCACACCTAATATGAATAATAACATAAATCTACAGCAAAAACCATCGATAACTGTTGATGGATATACCTATTACCTACCTAATCCAGATAGAATCCCACAGGTTTTAAAGGATATTCCAAGGTGGGTGACATGGAAGGCAGTCGCGAATAATGGCGATAAACCTCGGAAGGTTCTTTATGATCCAAACTTATTAGATCAGTATGGTAAGTCCAATGATCCGGATACCTGGTCATCTTTTGAGAAGGCATTAACCTCATTCGAGGAAGGCGATCGAGCTGGCATTGGTTTTGTTCTTAATAATGATGGCCTAGTCGGTGTGGACCTTGATAACTGCGTAGATGAGAAAGGAACAATCTCACCAGAGGCAATCGACTTTCTTAAAAAGCTCCAGCCAAGTTACTGTGAGTATTCTCCAAGTCGCAAAGGTCTAAGGGCATTGGGATACGCAGAACCGCTCACAAAGGGCATCAATGGCTCATTTAATACCCTCCAAGTGGAGATGTACTCTACCGGCAGATATTTAACTATTACTGGCGATGTGATCAAGGATAAAGGGATTCAGAAGATGCCGAACTTTAATAGTTTGGCCAATCAGATTAGTCCTCAAAAGGTGGTGGCAATTATTCCAGCACCGAATAGTGATCAAGAGTTTTATGTAGATACAAACCGAAATAACTATTTATTTAAGTTTGCATCGAAGGCAAGAAATGTTATTTCTAGCGAATATATATTACTACAGGCCATTTTGGAGGAGAATAATCGAGTATGTAAGCCACCACTTACAGAACATGAGATTAGGGCTACCATCTTAAAGACAGTATCCAATTATGAATTTACTCCAGAGATTTCATTACCGAATCAAGACTTTCAAGTAAATAGCGATGGCGAAGTAATCCAAGATATTGATTGCCTGCAATTTGATATTACTAATTTAGAAATAACGAAAAAAGGGCAGATTACCAATACAAACGACAATTTGTATGCTGCCTTAAATCAATTGAAACTCAAATACGATGAGTTTACCCAGCAAATCATGCTCTACGACAAAAACGATTTTAGGGCGATTCGTGAAACGGACTTTTTTAGTCTATCAATGCAATTAGAACGACATGGCTTTGCAACTCCATCCAAGTCGAATTTAATGGATTGTGTATATAAAGTGGCTCACGATCAGCGATTTGATTCAGCGATTGAATGGGGTAATTCCCTCAAATGGGATGGCATTAAACGTATTGATCATTTATTTAGTACTTATTTTGGTGTCGAATCCTCAGCCAGAGAGATGGCTTATTCTCAATATTTTGCGACTGCAATGGCCGGCAGATTACTTGAGCCTGGCATTAAAGTGGACATGGCCATTGTTTTAATTGGTAAAGAAGGTATGAGGAAGTCATCAGCAGTTAATGCTTTAGCTCCGATACCAGATACCTATGCAGAACTGAATTTTCACGATATTGATAACAAAGACAGCAAAATGCTACTGAATGGCAAACTTATTGGCGAATTGGCAGAACTGCAAGGATTAAGGTCCAAAGAGGCAAATATGATCAAGGCATGGGTAGTAAGGCAAGTTGAGGAATATCGGCCCCCATTCGCTAAATTAAATGTTCGCATCCCCAGACGATGTGCATTTATTGGCACAACCAATGATGATGAATTTCTCAGCGTTGGTGAAAATAATCGTAGGTGGCTGCCACTTGATGTAGTCAATCAAGCGGATATTGAGGCACTCATTGCCGATAGAACACAGATTTGGGCAGAGGCAATTCATACTTTTAAAGAGTCTGGAGTGCTGTTTAGGGATGCAGAAACGTATCAAAAAGAAGTAAACGACACCTACTCAGTCATTGATGAATCGCTCCAAGATAAGATTGAAGAGTATATTAAATTGAATTATCAGCAGTCATATAAAGTGTCTGAAATCTGCATGGGCATCCAAAGTAATCCATTTAATGCACCGACAAAAGGGGAACAAATGACAGTAGCAAGAATGCTTAAACATCTTGGATTTGAGAAAAAACGCATTGGAACGACGAGAACTGTGGTGTGGCAAAAGCCTAAAAAGTGACACACCTATCAAAGGTGTGTCTTTTTTTAAACAAAATTAAGACACACCTCAATAAAAAATGACATACCTCAATGACACACCTTTTTAAAAAAAATTATTTTATGAATCAATACCTTGACATACCTGACATACCTTTTTTAATATTTATTATTATTTATATAAATATAGGTATTTATAGGTATATATACATATTTGGCACTATATAAGGAAATGGTAGGTGTGGTATACCTAGTGTGTCACATCTAAAAATCACTTAAAACGGAGAGGAAAATGGATGATCGAGTTTATTGCAAAAATTGTGTGTCAATGCCGAATGAGTTGGCCAATGGTGAATACAAAACTTGGAAAGGGCAATGCAAAGCTGGTGATCCTTGGTGGACTCCAGATTTAAAAAATCGATGCACCAAGTATCAAGAAAAAAAAGTTGTTGTTGAAGAAATATTTTGGGATTAAATTTTGTTTCCCACAAAATAAAAGTTTTGTTATAAAATGAGTCATCTCATGGTGAGATTTCTTTGCAAAGGAAAATTAAAAATGAATTATGGTAAACCAGCATCAGGCGAGAAAATGCCTAAAGGCGTAGTATCTAGCGACAAAACAGGCATGAAAAAAGGATCAGAGTCTGGTCCAAATAGTTTAAAAGGCACTAAAGGCGAATCAGGTGAAATGATTCCTAAAGGTGCAACTGCAAGTGATATGTCTGGCGAGCGTAAAGCTAAACTTGTTGGCGGTGTTGCAATGGGCAAGGCTGATGGCATTGGTATGAGAGATGCAAGTCACATGGGTAAAAACGATGGTATGTTAGGCGAAATGAAGGGCGGCAGCTCTGAAAAAGTCGTTTATGACCATAAACGCATGGTTCATCCACAAGATTAATAAAACAAAACCCCTAATACTTTGTCGAGTGTTAGGGGTTTCTAACATCAAATAGGATAATTATTTAATGTCTGAAAATCATTTTAAAAGTAACTGCGGAAACTGTAAACATTTCAGCGAACCCAATAATATTTTAGGTTCATGTCGCAGATACCCTACTTATCAAAACAGGCATTCTACAGATATCTGTGGTGAATATGCCCAAAGTTCAACATTTGGAGCATTGGACAACATTGTTCAAGAAATAACCAAAGAATCCATTCAAGCTGAAGTGGCTGCAATGAAACCCAAAGCAGGAAGGCCTAAAAGAAATGTTGCTTAAACCTTTACACGATAAAATTGTAGTCAAACCCATTGAACGAGTTAAATCGTCTTTGATTCATGTGATTATGGATGAGAAAGACAACATGGGAACTGTAATCGCAGTCGGACCAGGCAAGAAATTACCTAATGGCAGACGTGAAGAAATGCCGGTTTTAGTCGGCTCATTTGTCAGATTTGGCACAATGGGCAAAGACGAATATTTAAAATACACAGAATACTTTGAAAATAATGAGCGTTATCTGGTCATGTCATGGTCGGATATTTGCTTTGAACAGGAGGCAGCGTGATGATTAAATCATCTGAAATGTCGTTTAAATATAAGCGTTTATTATTTATAAGTAAAATATTGGATAAATTACTAGAACATTTTGAAATTGAAATTTATGAAGAAGAAAGTCGTTTAAGAAATAAAATTTATAAAAATTCAAGATTACATAAAAAGGCTTCAAGTATTGTTACTAAAGGAGAAATAAATGCCATTAATTAAATCTAAATCAGAAAAAGCTGTGCCTAAAAACATCAAAAAAGAGATAGAAGCAGGTAAACCACAGAAACAAGCAGTAGCAATAGCACTTAATGTACAACGTGAAGCAAAGAAAGGTAAAAAGAAATGAAAATAGAATTTCACATCGATCAAATTAACGAAATGATGAAGTATTTAGATGAAGTACCTCATAAGTATGCGAGAGGACTCATTGAATACATTCAAGCTCATGTAAATAAACAAATAACACCGAAGCCTCCACAACCTCAAAATGTTGAGGAAAAACAAGATTCTACAATAGATGGAATTACAATTAATTTTGTTCCGGCTGAAGAACCAGTAGCGTAAATATATAATTTTATTAATCAATTACTTAACTTTTGATACAAATGGCAGAACGTGGCGCACCTGAAGGCAATAAAAATTCTGTGAAAGGAAAACTCTTTCATGGAGAATTGCGTAAAATTTTAGTGCAAGATGATCAGCGTAAATTGCGTAAAATTGCAGAAAATTTAGTTAAGGCTGCCGAGGAATCAGAGGCATGGGCAATTAAAGAGATAATGGATCGCATGGATGGTAAGGCCATTCAGTCCACAGATATTACGACTGATGGCCAAGTAGTTAACAGTATTCATGTTGCATTTGTAAAGCCAAATGAGTGAAGTTGATGGAGCAATAGCCAAGGCTGAATTCCCATTTAAGATGTCGACCTTGTTCGACAAATCACGTTACAAGGTTTACTGGGGTGGTCGAGGTGCAGGCAAATCTCATTCAGTAGCTAAAGCATTATTAATTTTAGGTGCTAAGTCACCGATTCGCATCTTATGTGCCAGGGAATACATGACATCGATGCGTGATTCGGTGCATAAATTATTAAGTGATCAGATAGAATTATTGGGATTAGAATCCTTTTATGAAATTCTACAATCCAATATCAAGGGCAAGAATGGCACAGAATTTAGTTTTGTCGGCCTTAAAAACAATACTGCTAATATCAAATCATATGAAGGTGTGGATTATTGTTGGATAGAGGAAGCACAGTCTGTTACCAAATCCTCATGGAATATTCTCATTCCAACCATCCGAAAAGAAAACTCTGAGATATGGGTGACATTCAACCCAGAACTTGAAACCGATGAAACTTTTCAGCGTTTTGTGCAACATCCACCTGAGAACGCAATTATTCAAAAGATTAACTGGTCAGATAATCCTTGGTTTCCGGAAACTTTGAACCTTGAGCGCATCTCACTCAAGAATCGTGATCCTGAATCCTACAATACAGTTTGGGAAGGAATGTGCCGAGTTACTGTTGATGGTGCTATTTTTGCCAAGGAGATGCAACAGGCTGAGATGGATAACCGAATCACTAGAGTGCCATACGATGCCATTAAGCCAGTTCATGCAGTCTTTGATTTGGGCTGGGCTGACCATACTGCGATATGGTTTGTGCAGTTTATTGGGTTAGAAATCCGATTAATTCGATATATGCAGGCCAATCAACAGACGATTAGTTGGTATTTGGCTGAGATGCAAAAGTTTGGTTATCACTTTGATACGCTGTGGCTGCCACATGATGCAGCTGCTAAATCATTAGGATCAGGGCGATCGATCGAGGAGATTGTGCGTAGTGCTGGATATAAAGTGCAGATACTGCCAAGAGTGCCGGTGACTGATTCCATTAATGCAGCCAGAACTATTTTTAATAAATGCGTGTTTGATCGTGAGAACTGTGGCGATGGCCTGCAATGTCTAAGGCATTATCGGTATGATGTTGATGAGAGTGGCGCATGGTCACAGAAACCATTGCATGACCAATATTCCCATGGTGCTGATGCATTTAGGATGCTAGGTCTTTTAGTTAATGAGCCAAAGAAAACAGTAAAAAGACCAGTTAATATTGAACGTGGCTCATGGATGAGTTAAAATTGCAAAAATTACAAGGGTAAATTATGGCCGAAGAAATCATAGAGCAAGATGACAGAATCTATCAAGCGATGGAATTTTTACGTCAGGTGAATGATGTAGATTCAAATAATCGTGCTGAAGCTCTTGATGATGTGCGTTTCTCTAATGGTGATCAATGGCCTGTTGACGTGCAAAACAGTCGTTTACTTGAAGCCAGACCATGTCTAACCATTAATAAAGTCGATGCGTATTGCCGACAGATTGTCAATCAAATTCGTGAACAAAGACCTAGAATTAAAGCTCATGGCATGAATACTCAAACGGATGAAAAGCAGGCACAAATCATTACTGGGATGTGCCGACACATTGAATTACAGTCCGATGCCGACCAGGCTTATATTAATGCAGTCGATTATGCGGTTCGCATGGGCTGGGGATATATCCGAGTCCATACCGATTATGTGAAGGATGATAGTTTTGACCAAGAGATTTATATTCGACCAATTGAAAATCCTTTTACTGTGTATTTTGATCCCAATTCCATCATGGCTGATGGATCTGATGCCGAGCGCTGCCTTATCACTACCTTAATGAGTAAAAAGGCATTTAGTGCCATGTACCCTGATGCTGAAGTAGATCAAGGGTTTGTCAGTCGAGGGACTGGCGATGTCATTGGCGATTGGGTGCAAAAGGAAGAAATCAGAATTGCCGAATATTGGTATTCAGTCAGAGAATCTGTAGAGTTAATGCAGTTATCAGATGGCTCAAGCATCTACGCTGATGAAGTTGATAAAAAGTTAATGGAAAAATTAGGCGTTGAAGTTATTAATAGAAGGCCTACAGTTCGTAAAAAGATTAAATGGGCTAAAGTAACTGCCATGCAAGTGTTAGAAGAAGGCGATTGGGCAGGTCGTTATTTGCCGATTATTCCTGTTTATGGTCAAAGCACCATTGTCCAAGGTAAACATAAGCGTTTTGGCTTAGTTAGAATGGCTAAAGATCCGCAAAGGATGTATAACTATTGGTCAACTGCTCTGACTGAAACTGTCGCACTTGCACCTAAAGCAAAATGGATATTGGCTGAAGGACAGGATGAAGGGCATGAGCAAGAATGGGCTGATGCCAACAATGCAAGTAAGCCATATCTGCGTTATAAACAAACTGACATCGATGGCAGACCAGCTCCACCACCAGTAAGACAATCACCTGAACAACCTCCTACTGGAGTAATGGCTGCAATGCAGTCAATGAATTTAGATTTACAAGCAGTCATCGGTATTTACGATCCAAATCAGTTACCCCAAGGCATTCAATCCGGTAAAGCAATCCAAGGTCAGCAGATGCAAGCTGACATGACTAATATGCACTATTACGACAACTTAACTCGCAGTATTCGACAAGTTGGTAGAGTAATACTTGATTTAATCCCTCATATTTATGACACAGAACGTGCCATGCGTATTATTGGTGACGATGGTAAGCCTGAGATTATGACGATTAATGAACGCAAGATGGATGAATCTGGCATTGAGCGTATTTTGAACGACATGAGCGTAGGTGAATATGACATTGTGATGGATACCGGACCAGGCTATAACTCCAAACGTCAAGAATCTGTTGAGGCCATGATGGCATTATTCCAAGCAGAGCCATCACTTGTACAAGTCGCTGGTGATTTATTGGTCAGAAATATGGATTTCCCTGGTGCTGACATCATTGCTGATCGCATGGCAGTTAATAACCCATTGGCTCAAATTGATGATATGTCGGATATTCCACCAGCCATCCAAATGAAGCTCAAGCAAGGTGAAGCACAGGTTCAGCAATTAACTCAGCAATTACAACAGGCTCAAATGATGATGCAACAGCGTCAAGATATTGAGCAAGTCAAGCAAGATAATGAAACCAAGCGTGAACTCATGCGTCAGACTACTAAGGGCCACGATACTGAGATGCGTGTTCAGACTGCAATGCAAGAAACTGTGGTCAAGACTGAAACGCAAAAAGAAATTGAGCAAATGAAGGCGCAATTAGCACTTTTATTGGCAAATATGAATAGAACATCAGCTAGAGAAGCAGAGGCAGAGGCTGTTGAACGTGGAATTTAATATTGTCAATAATTATTTAAAGTAATAAGATTCAAACGTACCGATTCGTTTAATCGGAAAATACTGAGGAGCTTCGAAAGATGGCCAATGTTTTAACAAGTGAAAATAGTACCGAGTTTTACGCAAATAAATTAGGTTTAGCTGAAGATTCTCCGACTGAGGCTGTGGAAAACACAGAGCCAGTAGATGAAATTAAACAGAGTGAGCCGGAAGTTGTCGAGAACGAGGAAAAAGTAGTAACAGAAGAACCAAAACCTAAAGTAAAGATGCGTTTTGATGAAGTCACAAAACAACGTGACCTTGCTAAACAGGAAGCTGAACAAGCAAGAATCAGAACACAAGAATTAGAGCAAGAGTTAAAAGCGATTAAATCTCAGGCTGTTCCAAAAGAGCAGAGCAGAGATGAGAAACCAAGACCAGATCAATTTGTGGATGCGTTTGAATACGCTGAAGCATTGGCTGATTGGAGTGCTGAAAACGCTGTAATGAGAGCAAGGCAAGAAGATGTAGAAAAAATGAAACAAGCGGAACGTGCCAAAGTTATTGATACTTGGAACAAGAAACTTGAAGCGACTAAATCTGAATTGCCTGATTTTGATGATATGGTAGCTTCCTCTGATGTAGTGGTAAGCGATCAAGTGAGAGATGCGATTTTAGAATCAGATGTTGGTCCTAGAATTCTTTATCATTTGGCTGAAAACCAAGAACTAGCAGAAAAAATATCTAAATCAAGTCTAATTACTGCTTTAAGAGAAATAGGTAAATTAGAGGCAAAGTTTGAAAAGACTGAACCTGTTAAATCTGTTGCCCAGAAGTCCAAAGCACCTGCCCCGATTAGTCCAATCAAAGCTGGTACGAGTGAACAAGCCATCATTACTGATACAGATAAGATGACTTACTCGCAGTACAAAGCAATGAGACAAGCTAAAAGGATTAGGTAAAAACTTAATTTATTTTATAGAAAGGTAATATCATGGCAAATAACTTGCTAACCATTAGTAAGATTACTAATGAAGCACTCATGGTGCTAGAAAACGAGTTGACATTTTCGAGCGAAGTCGATCGCTCATATGATGATCAATTTTCTGTCGTTGGAGGCAAGATTGGTAACACGGTAAATGTAAGACGACCTGGAAGGTTCGTAGGTGCAACAGGCCCCCAGTTAGTAGTTGAAGATTTCAACGAATCCTCAGTTCCTGTTACTTTGACAACTCAGTTCCAAGTATCAACTCAGTTTACAACTCAAGATTTAGCACTGTCTTTAGATATGTTCTCTGATCGTGTATTGAAGCCGGCTGTGGCTGCAATTGCAAACAAAATTGACAGAGATGGTCTAGCAATGGCTACCCTTAATACTGCGAATATCGTAGGTGTTGCTGGTACTCCTCCAACTGGGTTGATTACTTATCTAACTGCTGGTGCTTACCTTGATTCTGAAGGAGCTCCTAGAGATGGTAGACGTGCTTGTATCGTTGAGCCATTCACATCTGCTACTATTGTTGATTCTTTAAAAGGTCTATTTGTACCTCAAGAAGCAATTGGCGAACAGTATAGAAAAGGGCTTATGGGCCGCGATTCTGCTGGGGTAAACTGGAAATTAGATCAAAACGTTCAGTCTCAAGTATTCGGTAACAACAGCACAACTACTGTGACTGCATCTGTAGCGACTACAACTGCAACTGGTTTCTTAACAAGTGGCTGGGCATCAAGCTCAACAATCACTTTGACTGCTGCCAATACTGGTAACTTAGTATTAAATGCCGGTGATACATTTACTATCGCTGGTGTTTATGCAGTTAACCCACAAAACAGACAGGCTTATGGATCTAACAAGCTCCGTAACTTTGTAGTTAAATCTGCTGTAACGATTGGCTCAGGTTCAAGCGTTTCTGTAACTGTATCTCCTGCGGTAATTACTGCCGGTCAGTTCCAAAACGTATCGATTCCAACTCCATCAGCTTCAGCAGCGGTAACTCAGTTCAATTCAACTGGTGCGGTTTCTCCACAAAACTTTATGTTCCATCGCAATTCTTTTGCGCTCGTAATGGCAGATTTAGAATTGCCAGAAGGTGTCCATTTTGCGGGCAGGGCTTCTGATAAAGAGATCGGTATGTCTTGCCGTATTGTGAGGCAGTACACAATTAACAATGATTCTATTCCTACTCGTTTAGATGTATTGTATGGTTGGGCCCCTCTCTATCCTGAACTCGCTTGCCGTATTGCAGCTTAATTTTAAGGAGAAAATAAAATGTCTAATCCAGGACCAGCAACAACCGTAACGATTCACCCAAGCAATTTGGCAACAAACCAAGCAATTCGTTTGTTGGCAGTCGCAACAGGTGTAAACGTCAACGCAACAGGTGATCAGGTAGTATTGCCTATCATCAACTCTACTAACTACTCTGTTTCTAACGTAGTATTTACCAACGCATCAACTTCCCTCACAACAGCCGCAGCAGGTCTATTTACTGCTCCATCTGCCGGTGGAACTGGTGTTGTTGCTAATGCTGCTTTATCCGCATTAACAGGCTCAACAGTAGTAAGCCAGAGAACTGTTGCATCAACAGCAATCCAATCAGGTCAAAATTTATACCTCAACGTAGGAACTGCACAAGGTGCAGCGGCTACAATGGACGTATACGTTTATGGCTATGATTTCAGCACTTACTCTTAATTGAGCATAAAAAACCCCTTTAATTAGGGGTTTTTTATTACTTGTTTTATAATTAAAGTTACTTCTTATAAAGGAATAATCATGCCATCTACAACAATCACTCGTGGTAATGTTTTATCCACGACTTTCATTGGACCATCTTTAACACCTGTTGCAGTAGCGTCTTATACTTCAGCAGCACAAAATTTTAATATCGCAGGCTTACAAACTACTGACCAAGTTATCGCAGTTGGTTTAAATGGTAATCAAACAGCAGGTATTATTATTGCTGAATGCGATGTATTGACTGCCGGTGTTTTAACAGTTCAGTTTGCGAATACAACAAATGCTTCAGTTACACCTGCTGCGGGAACTTATGTCTTTGCAGTAACAAGAACTGATGGACCTTTACCTCTAAATATGGTTTAAATTATGGCTAACGTATCTGCATATCGTTTTGTAGGACCTACGACTGCGATTGCAGTTACAGGCACTTCTTCCACATCAGTGACCATCACTCCCAATGGTAATGATCAAGTTAACTTTTGTGGATTCTTAAATACCTCTGCAAATCCTGTGGCAATTACGATTGCTTCGGCCATTGCAGGTACAACCACAACTGCTAATCCTGCGGTATTACCGACTGGTGGCAATACAAGCCAAAGTTTTGTGTTAGGTGTCAGCATGAGTCAGCCAACAGTTATTGCAGTTCCACCAAGTTTTGCAATTACTGCTATTGGTACATCAGGAACAACGCTTTATGTAATGCCAATGGTAGATCAAAACTAAGGAGTTTTTATGCCTGGTCCGGCTTTAACAGTAGATCAAAATATACTGCCAGTTCAAGCATACTTTAACCTTGATGGCACGTTTAATACCTTTATTGGTCAAGGTCAGCCATTCGTAATTACTGCGACTGAATCGATTGGCATTGTAAATTCAAGTGTCAATGCAACGCTTTACCCTACCTTTACAAGTGCAACAAGTGGTCAAGTAACAGGTTTAGCGATTGCTTCACCAAGTTTGACATGGAATCCAGGCACAGGAGTATTTTCAGCTCCTACATTCTTTGGCACACTTAATGGAACTGCTAATACTGCTAATAATTTAAGTGGTGGTGGTGCTGGGCAGATTGTTTATCAAAATGCTTTAGGCTCAACTGCTTATTTATCAGCAGGATCAACAGGTCAATTCTTATTAAGTAATGGTACATCAGCACCATCTTGGTCAACTGTTGCAACTTCAGTAACAATTTCTGATCAAACTACTGATACTGCGACTTATTACCCTTTATTTTATAGTGCGACCTCTGGATCAACCAATACTGTTGAAACTTCCTCTACTAAACTACAATATCAGCCATCAACAGGCACATTCAAAGCAACCTTATTTAGTGGCTCTGGAGCATCTTTAACGAATATTCCTAATGGTGCATTAACGAATAGCTCGGTAACAATAGGTAGCACAAATATTGCTTTGGGTGGCACTTCTACAACATTAGCCGGACTTACTTCTGTAACTGCCACAAGTTTTATTGGTGCATTAACCGGCAATGCGGACACTGCAACTACTTCAACCAATGCTACTAATTCAGCAATTACTGACAATACTAGCTCATCAGCGACTTGGTATCCTACTTTGGTGGCCTCAACTAGTGGCAATCAAGCATTAACCTCATCTTCAACGAAGTTATCGTTTCAACCTAGCACTTCCACATTGACTGCAAGTATCTTTAATGGTGCAGCCAATAATATTAGTGGTGGTGCAGTAAATCGTATTCCGGTGCAGTCCGCTGCGAGTACAACAACTTTTATTATTGCTCCTACTACTGCATCAACTGTATTGAGTTGGTCAGGTAGTGCCTTTACATGGGTGGGCATTGGTGGATCAACAATGGTTTATCCAGCAGCCGGTATTCCTAATTCAACTGGCACAGCCTGGACAACATCCTATTCAACCACAGGATCAGGCACAGTAGTGGCATTGGCTACTTCGCCAGTCTTTGTTACACCAACTTTAGGGGTGGCAACTGCAACCTCATTGGCTGCGACAACAATTACTGAAAATAGTTATGCTATTGTTTCACAGGCAGACATTGGAACAAGAGCAAACCAAATACCTCTGAATCAGTATCTAGGAACAATGGCTTGGCAAGATGCGAAGGCAGTAAGACTAGGTGGTGATGCAGTTATTAATACGCTGACAGTAGGCTTAGGTAATGGCTCTGTGGCTACAAATACTGTTAATGGGTATCAAGCATTATTGGCAAATACGACAGGATTTAATAATCTTGCAAATGGTTATCAAGCATTAAATAAAAACACAACAGGTACAAGTAATGTTGGGAATGGTTATCAAGCAGGATTCAATAATCTGACAGGAAATTACAGCACATTTATTGGAGCTTTTGCAGGATATACATATAATGGTTCTGGTGCTACTGCTAACACACTTGTGGGATACAGGGCAGGATATTCAACAACAGGATACGGAAATACTTTTATTGGTGCAAATTTTGCTGGAACAGGTGCTGGAGAAGCAGTTACATCAGGTTCACAAAATACTATTTTAGGTGCATACACAGGTTCGGCAGCGCCAATATCAGCCACAGGTTCTAATTATGTAGTTTTAGCTGATGGTGGTGGTAATGTCAGTCAATATTGGAACAACACTACTAAATCAACAGTATTTACAGGTGTAACACAAACTACAGGCTATACAGTAGCAACATTACCAACAGGAGTTACAGGCATGAGAGCCTATGTAACTAACGCTTTAGCACCTACTTATGGGAATACTGTAGTAGGTGGTGGTTCAGTAACAATTCCTGTCTTCTATAACGGAACTAACTGGATTGTCGGATGATTTATATTCTTACTCTTACATTCTTTATTCTCCAATTACTTGATTGGTATACAACTCGCACTATCTTAAAAAATGGTGGCTATGAGCAGAATCCTGTTATGGCATTTGTCTTTAAATATGTCAATGTTGATGTGGCTTTATGTCATAAAACAATTACTTTATCAATACTAGGTTATTTCATTGGTTTAGCATTGCCAATCTGTTTAGTAATCTTAATTTTTATTTATTTAGCAGTAGTTATTCACAATGGAAAGAGTTTATGGCGATAGCATCTAATTTCTATGTATATGAACACATCAGAAAAGATACTGGTGCGATTTTCTATGTTGGTAAAGGACATGGCGATAGAGCAAACCATCCATATAAAAGAAATGCGTATTGGAAAAATGTAGTAAATAAAGCAAATGGCTTTACTGTAAATTATGTTGCAAAAAATATTGATGAAGAATTATCTTTGCTTTGCGAAATGGAAAGAATTAATCAATTAAAAAAATTAGGATATAAATTAACCAATGCAACAAATGGTGGTGATGGGATTAGTGGGTATCGCCATACAAAGGAATCCAAAGAAAAAATAGGGCAGTATGTTGCTACAAGAATTGGTGCAAATAATCCTAATTATGGTAAAAAACAATCGGTTGAAACAATTGCTAAAAGAGTAGCAAAAATGACAGGTGAATTACATCCTTTTTACGGAAAATCACATACGGAAGAAACAAAGAAAAAAATATCTGAAAATCGTAAAGGTAAAAATGTAGGTGCAGACAATCCGTCTTTTGGAAAAAAACATACAGATGAAACAAAAAGAAAAATATCAGAAGCTGGCAAGGGAAGAAAAGCAAGTGATGAAACTAAAGCAAAATTAAGCGCGTCTTTAAAAATTGCGTTAAACAGACCAGAAGTAAAAGAAAAACAAAGATTAAATCATTTAGGCAAAGTTAATTCGCCTGAAACACGCAAAAAAATATCTGAAGCAAAAATAGGTTTTAGATATACTGAAGAAAGCAAAAAGAAAATGAGTGAATCAAGAAAGCGTTATTTTGCTAGATTGAAGGAGCAACAACAATGTCAATAACCGCTAACTTTCCCGCTATAAAACCATCAATTTTACTTGATTTTGCTAATAGTCAGCAACTTGATCCAAGAGTGACATTTAGTAGGTCAACTACTGCACCTTACTATGATGGTAAGACAAGTGTATTGGCAGAGCAGAATTTGTTGTTATATAGCAATACATTTAGTAATTCTGCGTGGGTAGCTACAAGTGCGACTATTGCAAGTGGAGTAACTGATCCTGCGGGTGGAACAACTGCTTTTTCAATGACTGCAACTGCTGGAAACGCAACTTTATATCAAACATTAACATTAACTGCAACTGCCTACACAGAAAGCATTTATATTCAGCGTGTAACAGGCACAGGCACGATTAACTTAACGCTTGATGGTTCTACACTAAGTCCAGTCACAATCACAGGCTCATGGGCTAAATATACTTATACTGCTACACCATCGGCAGGTTCTAGAACTATTGGTATTCAGATTGTTACAAGTGGCGATGCAATCAATATTTATGGTTCACAATTAGAAAATAGAAGTAGTGCAACTGCAACTAATATTACAACTACCACAGCAATAACGAACTACATACCTCAGTTACTAACTGCACCTATTAACGCACCTAGATTTGATTTTAATCCTACAACAGGGGAAAGTTTAGGCTTGTTGATTGAGCAGAGTTCTACTAATTTACAGTTACAAAGTTCATCTTTTAATACAGGGTGGAATAACGGATCTTATGGTGCATATAATTTAACTGCATTGGCAAATATTGCACCTGATGGAACGCAAACTGCGTATAAATTGTATGATACAACAACAAATACTTTAACTTATATTAATTATCAAAGTGCATCTACTACATCAGGAACAACGCTTACGGCTTCTGTTTATTTGAAAGCGGCAGAAAGAACAAGGGCATTTGTTTATTTAATGTTTCAAGTCCCAAATATCTGGGCAGCAGTAGATGTAAATTTATCAACAGGCGTTATTAGTGCAATTGCTAATCCTAATGCAATATATATAAATTCAACAATAACACCTGTTGGCAATGGTTGGTATAGAGTTTCCGTTACAGGAAGTCAAGCAATAGGAACTTATTTTGCAGGGGTCGGAATAACTGCTGCATCTGCAACAGATAAATTTTCCTACGCGCAATCAGGTCATGTGGGTGATGGCTATTCAGGCATTTACATTTGGGGAGCACAACTCGAAGCCCTCGCATTTCCTACCTCATATATTGCCACTACTTCTGCCCAAGTAACTAGGGCTAGTGATAACGCATCAATGACAGGAACTAACTTTAGTAGTTGGTTTAACAATCAACAGGGAACACAATACATCGAATCACAACCATCGCAAAACGCTGGAGCTTTATTTGGTGGACTTGGTGCAGGTGCAACAATAAGTGGTTCAGGTTATTTTTTACTTTCTTATGCAACCACAAATGGAATGCTTTATTCTGTTTCAGGTGGTTCAAATATACAGCTAAGCTCAGGAGCTTCTGCTTTAGGATTAAGTAATTCTTTTTACAAAATAGCAGGTTCTTTACAAATGAATAGCACATCTGCTGTTGTATTTAACGGAACAAATAGTAATTCCACAACATTTACAGGGCAAATGCCAATAGTAAACCAATTATATTTTGGTGGCACATCTTTTAGTAATTATGTTGGATTTGGTGGTCGAATAAAAAAATATGCTTATTACCCACAAGCTTTAACTGCAACTCAACTCCAAGCCCTCACAGGAAGCTAATTATGCAAGACTTATACCTATCCTTTACAGACGAAGCCGAATCAATTCCGATTCTTTATACCATTGTGCCTACGGAGTATGAACTCGATGAACAAGGTCAGCCTACTGAAATCGTTAAAACTGAATCATATTTACAACCTAATTATCAGAACATATCGGTCATTGGAACAGTCTATCAGCGACCACCAATTCCTACTCCTGATGATTATGAGCCTATTCCCTATCCTCCTCCTAACTATGGGGTTAATATTCGGTTATTGGATGATGAGGACATTGAGCCTTTGAGACCTTTTATTAGTGTAGTTACGAATCCTATAAGGGTGTGGGCATGATTTCATATACTTGGAAGATTTTAAATTTATATACTAAAGGCGAGTTAATTACTGGCATAAAGTATCTTTGCACAGGATTTAATGGGAAAATGAGCATAGATTCTGAAGGAACAATGTTCTTTACTGATCCAGAAATGGGTATTCCTTTAGAAGATGTAACAGAGCTAAACTGCATTGACTGGCTTGAAAAGGAAACAGATCGAGATGGTCAAAGCCATGTAAAGAGTGGAATCGAAAGACAATTTGAGGCTTTAGAACACAAAGAAACAGGACTTCCTTGGAAACCTAATACTTTTAAGGTGAAGATATGACACAGCCCATCGACATAATTAGCAGAGCATTAAAAGATATTGGTGCTTTGGCTGCTGGAGAAACTCCTGCTCCAGAGGATGCTCAAGATGCCTTTGATATGCTTAATGATATGTTAGATCAATGGTCTAATGAATCAATGATGATTTACTATAAAACTGAAATCATCTTTCCAGTCACACCAGGGCAAACACAATACACGATTGGACCAGGTGGGCAGATTGGTGCAGTCTTTACTGGCTCAATCTCTGGCACAACCTTAACCATTACTGCGATTCAGAGTGGTGCAATTGCATTAGGTCAGACGCTATCAGGAACAGGTGTTTCTAGTGGCACAACTATCGTAGGCTTTGGAACTGGTGCTGGTGGCAACATTAACGAAGCAGGCACATATACAGTTAATATAAGTCAAACTGCATCTTCTACAACAATCAACTCTTATTACCAAAGACCACTAGTAATTGATACTGCCTTTGTTCGAGTCAATACAAACAGTAATGGTCAGCCAATATTAAATGGTGGCTTAGATTATCCTTGCGCAATATTGAGCGTTGAAAATTATGAAATGATTGGTTTAAAAACTTTATCTGGTCCTTGGCCTAAAGCAATTTATTATCAGCCAACAGAAACACTCGGTAATATCTTTGTGTGGCCCAATCCATCTCAAGGCGAAATGCATCTATTTGCTAATACCATTTTGGCAAGATTCGTAAATCAGAATGATGTGATCAATTTACCTCAAGGCTACAATATGTGCCTAAGATGGTGTTTAGCAGAGCGTTTAATGCCGATGTATGGCAAAGCCTCACCAACGCAAATTGCAATGGTACAGAACTATGCAGCACAGTCTAAAAGCACTATTAAACGTACGAACATGAAACCTGTTCAGAACGCTCGATTTGCTGACGCTTTGTTAAGTTCTAGGCAAAAAGATGCCGGTTGGGTTCTCGCAGGCGGATTTTTTCGTTAAGAATCATATACTTATGCAATATTACATCTATCAACATCGAGCATTAGACACTAACAATATCTTTTATGTTGGAAAAGGTAAAGACAAGCGTCACTTTGATACAAATAAAAGAGGTAGATATTGGAAATTTTATGTTGCGAAGCATGGATTTGTATCTGAAATAATTAAAGATAATTTAGATGAAGAATTGGCTTTTTTAGCTGAAATGGAATGTATTGATGTTTATAAAAAGCGTGGTATCAAATTAATTAATTTAACAAATGGTGGTGAAGGTTGTTCTGGCTATTCAATGAGTCATTCTGAAGACCAAAAACGCAAATGGAGTGTAATGCGTAAAGGTGTTCAAAGCCCTCGTAAAGGGGTTAAATTAACAGATGAAACCAAAGAAAAAATAAGTATTGCCAGAATTGGAAAACCATTAACAGAATCACATTGTGAAGCAATTAGCAAAGGATTGCTTGGAAACAAGAATACTGCAAAATTAACAGATGACGAAGTAAGATTTGTTCGAGCCAACAAGGGGATTATGACTCATATTGAATTAGGTAATAAATTTAATGTTCACAAAAATACCATACATAAAATATGGCGTGGTGAACGATATAAAGGAGTTATTTAATGGCAGACTTTGGCTTTGTTGGCCCTTCCTATGTTGCACCATCGATTTATGTCAATGGCGAAGATTGCATCAATTTTCGTACAGAAATAGATATCACCAAACAAGCAGGTCAGAATGGTGTGGTGGCTTTATATCCGACACCAGGCTTAACCACTAAAGCAGTTTTGTCAGCAATGGCTGAAGTGCGAGGAATGAGAACTGTTAGTGGTGGGCAATATGCTGTTGCAGTTTGTGGGCCTTATGTTTATGTTTTAACGTCTAATCTAACCCCAACATTAGTAGGTCAATTAAATACCTCATCAGGTATTGTAGGAATTACCGACAATGGTCAAAACGTCTATATTGTTGATGGTACTTATCGTTATACTTGGCGTATTAGTAATCCTGCGTCAGCTATATTTAGAGCTTCAATCTCCGGAACAACATTGACTGTGTCTTTAATGCAGTCTGGCACAATTGCAGTTGGTCAGTCATTATTTGGTTTAGGTGTAGGCAATGAAGTGGTTATTACTGCACTTGGCTCAGGATCAGGTGGAGTTGGTACATACACGATTAATACTTCATTAACGATTGCCACAGAACAAATGAACTCGGCAGCAGTAGCATCAACTCTTACTGCATCGATGTCAGGCACAACTTTAACTGTTACTGCAACAAGTGGAGTTATTTATAATGGTCAAACCATTCAAGGTGCTGGTGTGACTGCGAATACCATTATCACTACCTATGGCTCAGGCACGGTATTAAGCCAAAGTATTGCAATAGCAGGAACAGGTTATGCAGTCAATGACACAATTACAGTTTTAGGGGGTGTTTATGGCAATACACCACAGACTTATACAGTAACTTCAATTGGTGGTTCTGGTGCAGTTACAGGATTATCTGTGCAGAATGTGGGTGCTTATACTTCTAACCCGACAAATAACGTATCTACTTCAACCACAGGCAGTGGCACAGGTTTAACTTTAACTTTAACTTTTGGCACTGGAGCTGGTGGCACAGGCAATTATGTGATTAATAATAGTCAGACCGTAGCATCCGAGACCATGTATGCACTGAATTTCTCAGTGATGCCATCCACTGATGGTGCATTTAGTGGTGCGAGCTCTGTGGATGTTGTCGACAATTACTTTATTTACAATAATCCTAATACTCAACAATGGGCAGCGTCCAATATCCTCAGTCCAATTACTCCTGCATTGAGTTTTGCTAGTAAGTTTACTGGGCCGGATAATTTGGTTTCTGTTATTGTGGATCATGGACAAGTTTATTTATTAGGTGAAACTACCTCTGAAGTCTGGGCTGATGTGGGTGCTTTCCCATTTCCATTCCAAAGAATCCCTGGCAGTTCTAGTCAGCATGGAATCGTTGCCAAATTTAGTGTGGCTCGAGTCGGTAATTCATTTGCTTATCTAAGTAAAAATATTCGTGGTCAAGCTGAAGTAGTAATGATGAATGGATATTTTCCAACTAGAATTTCTACTCATGCAGTCGAAAACACTTTCATTAATCAAGATGTAACGGATGCTAGGGCATGGACTTATCAGCAGGGTGGCCATGAAGTCTATGTGTTATCTTTCCCTACGCTTGATATTACATGGTGCTATGACGTAGCAACCTCAATGTGGCACAAGTGGCTTTACTGTGATGATTTAAACCAGTATCACCGGCACAAAGGTAACTGTTGTATCAATTTTCAAAACATGGTTTTAATTGGTGATTGGCAGAATGGCAATATTTACGAGTTAGACCCCACCAATTTTACAGACAATGGTCAACCAATACGCAGATTAAGAAGAACAACGCATTTAGTCAGCGATTATCAGCGTGAATACTTTGATGAATTACAAGTGTACTTTCAGCCTGGTGTTGGTTTAACTGGCATTACTACTCCATTAAATGTTGAAACTGTGGGAGCTGATCCACAAGCCATGATGAGATGGTCTGATGATGGTGGCTCTACTTGGTCCAATGAGCATTGGAAAAGTATTGGTAAGATTGGTAAATATAAGAATCGTGCTATTTGGCGAAGATTAGGCATGACTAGAGATCGAGTATTTGAATTAGTGGTAACTGATCCAATTAATGCGGTCATTGTGGCTGCTAACCTTAAATCAAGTGTAGGTGAAAATTGAATAATATTAATTTAACTAATAGTCCATATCCTCAAGTTGAACTAATTGATGAACAGACAAAAAGACCGACAAGGGCATGGCAACAATTCTTTTTAAATATCCTTAATTTCACTAGCTCAACCTCAGCGACTAAGGGAAGTGCAAATCTTCCTAGTAATCCACAGGGTTATATTAATGTGGTGGTCAACGGTAAACCTTACAAAGTGCCTTATTACAATGTCTGAAATTATTGAACATTTTATCCCTAGTCGTGAGCAAATTAATACTTTGCAATCCGAAATGGTCAAGATGCCACAAGCTGAATTAAAGACTGAGCATTATTTTAGTGGTGGGATGTATTGCCGAAAAGTATTCAGACCGGCAGGCACATTGATTGTTGGCAAAATTCATAAAGAAGATCATATTTTCTTATGTGCAAGTGGCCAAATAATGGCATGGACAGAATTAGGGATGAAAACATTAAACGCAGGGGATATTGTTGAATCCAAAGCTGGCACTAAACGAGTTACTTTGGCTTTAACTGATGCAATTGGTATTACCATTCATAAAACAGATGAAACCGATTTAGAGAAAATTGAACATCAATTAATTGAACCAGATGATACTGCACTTTTTAATTTTGCAAATGAACTTAAAAAGTTTAAAATAGAGAGTAAGGAGAATGTATTATGACATGGGTAACTGCGGCAGTAATTATGGGGGGTGCATCTTTAGCAGGTGCTGCGATTCAAGGCAATGCCGCTCAAAAAGCTGCACAAACCCAAGCTGATGCCAATGCTAGAGCGCAAGATCAATTATTACAGACTGGCCAACAAGCCAGTCAGCAATTTGCACCATATACGCAATTAGGACAAACTGGCGTAAACGCATTAACTCAAAATATTCCTTATTTAACTAATCAATTTAATAATCAAGATTTAAATGCCAATTTAGCACCAAATTATGCTTTTCAGCTACAACAAGGGCAAGGTGCAACCAACGCAGCCAATAATGCCACAGGTGGCATGGTCGGTGGTAATGCACTTAAAGGGTTACAAGACTATACGCAAAATTATGCTCAAGGTGCTTATCAAAACGCATTTAATAATTACAGCGCAAACCAAACTAATATTTATAATCGATTAGCAGGCATTGCTGGACTTGGTTATCAAGGTGCAGCTGGTACTGCCAATGCACAGCTTGGTACAGGCACTAATGTGGCTCAACTTACGCAAGGCATCGGACAAGCACAAGCAGCCGGCCAAGTAGGTCAAGCTAATGCCTATGCCGGAGGATTAAGTAACGTGGGCAATTATGCGTATTTATCTGGTATTGGACAAGGCGGTGGAACTGGATTAAGTCAACCAGGTGGTTTTGGCCAATCTGGATTGCAATACATTAATGGCATGGCTAACCCTAATTTTGTTGGCCCAGTACCTTAAGGATAAAATATGGCAGATTTTAGAACCGATACAAGTGCAATTAAAGTTGAACCTAATAAAGGAATGTCTTTAGCAGATATGCTGAATATTCAAAAATCATCTTATGAATTAAGTAAGATGAAAGAATTGTATCCATCCATGATTTCTGAACAACAGGCTAAATCTCGCACAGCTCAAGTTGGTGCTGATGTTGCAGAACAGACAGGTCCTTTAGAAGTTCAAACAAAAAAGCAAGCAACCGAATCCGGTGGAATTGATTTAGCGACTAAAAAACAAAATGCAATTGCTAATGGATATGTTTCTAAGATATTTGATTCAATGATTGTTAATGCTGCTAAAAATCCCGATTCTATTGATAAAAATAAATTAGTAGAAAATGTAAAAAAATGGGGGTTACAACAAGGTCGTGAGGCTGGAATTGATGAGGCAAAATCATTAGAATTAATTCAGCCTTACATTGACATTGCTCAAAATAATCCAGGGCAATTACAAGATTATTTAAAACAAAGACATATTTTAGGATTAACTTCACAGTCAAGAACTAATGCATTAGCACCTAGTGGAGTTCAAGTAAGTACAGGAGCAGGTGGTGCAACAGTAAATACTAATCCATTTGCTGGTATGCAAGAAGGCCAAGCAATACCAGGCACAACATTTATTAATCAATTGCCACCAACAACACCAATTCAAACACCAACAGGAGAAAACACATATCTTGGTGCTGTTCCTCAAGGAACTCCTATTGTTTCTTCACAAGGGCCAATGTTTAATGAAAAAGCAAAAATTGCACAAAATGATTGGTCTACAACAACAGCAGATTTAAAAGATTCAGCTAATAGAATACCTGTTATTCAAAACATTAAAAAGTTAGGCCCAGAAGCATTTACAGGCGTTGGTGGTAAAAGAAAAGAATTAATGGCAGGATTATTAGGTTCTGTTGGCATTGATATTTTAACTGCTGAAAAAACAGCAACAGATGAATTGGCTAAAAATTCAGCAATTTTACAATTAGCTGGTGGCAATACTGATTTAGCTAGAACTATTGCAGAAGCAACAAGTCCTAATAAAACAATGACTAAAGAAGCAATAGATTCAATGGGTAATCAATTATTAGGCGTTGAAAAACTTAAACAAGCAAAATACAATTATTTACAGCCATATACTAAAGATATTAATAAATACAATGAAAAATTGGCTGAGTTTTCTAATTTTGCTGATTACAGATTGTTCCAAGAAATGACACCTAGCGAAGTTGCTAAGTTAAAAGCATCTATGTCACCTACTCAACAAAAAGAAGTTAGCGACAAAATTGCAGAAGCTAAACGATTAGGAATATTAAAATAATGGCTACATTAGCAGAACTTTGGGATTCAAATCAATCAACAAAAGATTTTACTCAATTTCCACAAAGTAGAGGCGTTACTGATACTCATAAAGGTATTGATTATAAAACTCCACTAAATACTCCTATTGCTGCTAATATCTCTGGAACAATTCGTTATAAGACCAACGATCCTAAAGGTTATGGCAATGCAGTAGAAATTGTTGATGAAAAAGGAAACGTCTTACAAAGGTATGCTCATTTAAATGAATTTTCTGTGCCTAATGGATCAAAGATTGAAGCAGGACAAATATTAGGTAAATCAGGTAATACAGGTAGATCAACAGGTCCTCATTTACATTTTGAAGATTTTCAATCTAAATATGCTAATAAACAAACTGGCGAAACATTAGCAGATTTATGGGATAAAACACCAGCAACTGAACAACCTAAAGTTACTAATGAGCCAAAGACAATTAAACCTTCAATGTCCAAAATTGAAGCAATTCAAAATATGGGACAAAAGGCTATTGGTGAAGTAACAGGATTTACACCAGAAACAGCAGAGTTTGTTGCTAAAGACTTGGCTGCTAAATTTGATAATACTGTTGGTAGTGTATTGCCATTCTTTACTAAAAAAATTAGTCAAGCAAGCACACGATTTTTAGGTGCAGATAAAGCAGCAGAGATTTCTGACAAATTAACAAGTTATGTTGATAAGCCTGTTGGCAAAGCATTTGGTATTACTAATGATCCTGTTTATCAGAATGAAGCTCTTGGTAAAATTATGAACTTTATTGGTGAAAACAAAGAAAAAGGCGATCAATGGATTGCAAATAAAACAGGCATTAATAAAAATGATGTAGCCTTTTTTTCTGATTTAGCATTAATTAAAGCAGGCGAAGTTGGTGCAAAAGCAACAGGTAAGGCAGCAGGGCAAATTAGTCAACAATTTGAAGAAGCTAAAAAAGAATTTCCTGTTGCAGGAATGAATAAACCAGTAACAAAACCTACTGTAACACTTGAGCCATTAGAACAAAAGTCAACATTATCTGGTGCTGGTGCTGCTGAAGTTGGTCAAGAAAATTTAAGAATTGCTAGAGCAAAAGAATTACCAATTCCTATTGAATTATCAAAAGATCAGGCAACAAGAAGCCCAGCCGATGTAAGATTTGCTAGAGAAACCGCTAAAGATCCAGTATTAGGTCAACCATTACAAGAAAAATATGCGTCTGATAATGCAAAAATTCAACAAAATTTAAATCAATTTATACAAGATACAGGTGCTGAATTTTCTGAAGCTGGCACACCTAAACTTGGTGAAATGTTAGTAAATACTGTAGAACCTTATAAAAACACTAGAAAAGCTGAAATTGAACCGGCATATACTCAAGCAAAAGAAGCCGGTCATATGAGTGAACCTCTTGAAATAAATCCACTTCAAAAATTTGTAGAAAAAAATGCATCAGCTTCTAAAAATGCACCAATTATTAATGCAATAGAAAATGAAATAAGTCGTTTATCAAAAGATGGGAAAATCACCATTAATGATTTAGAAGAAGTTCGCAAAATGGTAAATGTTTTACGTCAAGATGCAGGACCAAATTCTTATTATGGTAAAAATGCCATAAGAATTATTGATAAAATGACCGAAAATAAAGGCGGTGAGTTATATCAAAAAGCAAGAAAATTAAATGCTGATTATATGACGGAATTTGAAGACACTCCTGTTCTTAAAAATATATTTTCAACAAAACGTGGTACAACGCAACGTGCAATTGCTATTGAAGATTTAGTTGAAAAATCTTTATTAAAAGGACCTAAAGACGATGTTGTTAAATTATTTTCTACGTTAGAGAAATCTGGCCCTGAAGGTGCAACAATGATTAATGAGTTGCGTGGTTATGTAGCTCAAAAAATTAAAGATGAAGCCACTAAAGGAGTTTCATTAGATATTAATGGTTTGCCTTATGTATCAACAAAAAACTTAGACACAATTATTAAAAATTTAGATAAGAGTGGAAAGTTAGAATATATTTTTGGAAAAAAAGGTGCTGAACATTACAGAACTCTAAATGATGTTACTAAAGATTTACAAACAATTCCACAAAACGTAACAAATCCTAGTGGGACTGCTGCAACATTATTAGGTGCATTAACAGAGATGGGCGTACAAGGTGCAACAACTGGTATCCCTATTCCTATTGCAATGATTGGGAAACAAATATATAAAAATCAAAAAACTAAAAGTCAACTCAAAAAAATAAGTGATTTTGTTAATTACAGCAAGGAAAATAAATGAGCGTCTTACTTTCACCAATTGGGAATGGATTCCAATTCTTAACCACCACAGGACTGCCTTTAAATGGCGGTCTGTTATATACCTATCAAGCAGGTTCTAGCACTCCTTTAGCCACCTATTCTGATAATGCCGGTAATGTAGCCAATGCAAATCCAATTGTCTTGGGAGTCGATGGTAGACCGGCCACAGAAATTTGGGTAACGTATGGATATAGTTATAAATTTGTATTGTGCGATAGCAATGGTAATGTGATTCAGACTTATGATAATCTTTATGGTATCTTGCAGACTGCACCAACAGTATCGGCAACAGTTCCTAGTGGATTAATTGCTATTTGGTCAGGCTCATTAGGCTCTATTCCTAGTGGCTGGGTATTATGTAATGGTCAAAATGGAACTCCAGACCTTAGAAACTCATTTATTTTAGGTGCAGGAGCAACTTATGCAGTAGGTTCAACAGGTGGTTCTGCTGATTCTGTTTTACCTAGTCATACTCATGCTGCAACTGTTACAGACCCTGGTCACTTTCATAATCAAAATTATGGTGGGGGATCAACAAATCCTGCAGGATTGACTGCACCATCAGGTACACCTATTGCTGTTGGTGGATCAAATACCGCATCAGCAACAACAGGTATTTCAGTTGCTAACGCTTCTGCTGGTGTTAGTCCTACAGGTGGTAATATGCCTCCATATTATGCTTTGGCATATATACAAAAGACTTAATCATGGAAATGCAAAATTTATTAAACATAGGCATTGGTGCAGCACTAGCTTGTTTAGGTTGGTTTGCTAGACAGTTATGGGAAGCTACGCAAAATCTTAAAGATGATTTAAAAAAATTAGAAATTGATTTGCCAACAAACTATGTTCGTAAAACTGACATTGATGCAAGGTTTGACAAGTTAGAAGCCATTTTAGATAAACTGTTTGATAAATTAGATAATAAGGTGGATAAATGAGCCTAGACCCAATTTCAGCAGCATTAGATTTAGGTAATACTTTAATTACTCGAATCTTTCCAGATCCAGCTCAAGCAGCCAATGCAAAGTTGGAATTAATCAAATTACAACAGTCTGGTGAACTTGCATCGATGATTGCACAGACTGACATCAATAAAGCAGAGGCTTCAAATCCATCTTTATTTGTATCAGGATGGAGACCAGCAATTGGTTGGGTAAGTGCTTTAGCGTTAGCCTACCAATATTTATTGAGGCCACTATCAGGCACTATTGCCGGTATATTCGGAATTGTAATTCCACCATTGCCAGGCTTAGATGATAATCTATGGCAATTAATGATGGGAATGCTTGGTATGGGTGGACTCAGAACTTTTGAAAAAGTTCAAGGAGTGGCTTCAAAATGAAAGTAAAAGATCATGTTTTATTAATTTGTGCCTGGTCATTGGTTTGTGTCATTGTGGCCATGTTACTCATGTTTATCTATGCCATTTTAGATCCGTCAGTCGATGATACTGAAGTATTTAAAATTATTGGGCCAAGTTTTCAAACTGTCATTGGCGGATTTATTGGTTTAATAACCGGCATTAAAATTGGAGAAAAATAATGACTCAACTAACTGAACACTTTACTTTAGAAGAATTAACTGTCACTAGCCACAGAGAGTTTGACAATACTCCTAATGATGTTGAAATCGCGAATCTTCAAAGATTAGCTGAATTTTTAGAAACAGTTAAAACTGTCTTAGGTGGCAAGCCGGTGATGATTAATTCAGCGTTTAGGTCTAAACAGGTCAATGATGCAGTCGGATCTAAGGATACTAGTCAGCATCGTGTTGGATGTGCAGCCGACATTAGGGTGCCAGGCATGACACCAAATGAAGTCATCCAGACCATCATGGCATCCGATATAGCTTATGATCAGATTATTAGGGAATTTGATTCTTGGACTCATATCTCCATCCCTAATGAAATAGGTGGCACTCCAAGAAAGAAAGCATTAGTGATTGATAAAACAGGAACAAGAATTTACTCATAAAGGAATAATATGAAATTCAAAATTGAAGGTAAGCACCACGAAAGTAAAAAAGGCCATTACATTGTTGAGCGTGAGCATGAAAAGAAAGAACACAATGAATTGGTCCGACTTGAAAAAAAACTAGATAAACATATGTCTTTACCGGCAGAGAAAGCTCATGGCCAAGAAGCTCATCCGCTGCCGAATATGCGTAAACCTTAATTCTTTTGTGTTGGAGGAATCCAGCCAAGTGCTTTAAATCGTTTAACGATGTCGGTATATTTGGCTGGAATATATTTCCAATTAGGATTCTTCCAACCTGGCTGATGATTGTTCATATTCCTACTTTAATCTTTAAATGATTTTGAAATACAATTTGATGCGACTTGGCTGAATTAAATTGGTTTGTGCCAATCGGTGCATGGTAGAAATTACGCTCCAACATTAATGCACCAATATCTTGCTTTTCGCCTTTAACGTATTTAAATAAAAAGTTTTGTGGCGATATTGTGTGAATTGTGGCAATTGCTGCCTCAACTCGTTTTACATAAAACTCTTTTTCTTCTTTCTCTAAACTAGCAAAGTCCTCTGGTGTCATTTTGCTCGATGCCATTCGTAGTAATTCTTTTTGATCCGGACTTAACATACACTTCCCCTTGTGTTTTCGACTAAAAAAATAGTTAAACTGCAAATAAATAAAGCAACTAAAAAACAAAAGAATATAAATCTCATTTATTATCTCCAAATAAATTAAAGTGAACAATTAGACAAAATATATATCCAAAACAAAATATAACTAAATCGCTTAGAAATGTTTGAATCATTATTTATGCCCCCAAATTAAATAACCCAACCAAAATCCCCAGGCTACTGCCAATAAAAGTGATGCTAAATAATCTTTTAGTTTCATTTTTCTCTCGCTTTCTTAAACTGTCCAATATCTGACATTAAATTGTTTGCATCAATGATTTGTTTTAGTGTTGTTATTTCTACATCTTTATCATGCAACATATTGTGATAGCGTTCAATTTCTTTTGCTTGGTCTAGGAGCATATTTGCTGCCGCGAAAAGTTGTTCTCTGTTGCCTAACCAGTTTTTTAAAGCATCTGCTAATTCGTCTGGTGTCCATTTCATATAAGATGGTTTAAGCCTTAAAGTCATTTCTCACTCGCTTTCTTTAAATAATTATTACTAAAATATTGCTTGGAAAATTCTTGGCATTCATTAAGTGTTTTGAAATATCTTTTTTCCATCGGTGTTTGCGAACAAATGACTGTTATTTCATACATATCATTCTTTAATTCAATGTTTCGATAAGTACTCATTTTTCACTCGCTTTCTTTAATAACTCTCTGCCAAACATTAAAATATGTTGTTCATGTCCCCAGTTTGGAAACATTTTCCAAGCGTCAATTATTTCATCATCAGTTAATTCACGAGGTTTATATTTTTCAGGCAAAGGTCTTGCTTCGGCATAAAACTTTTCCACTTGTTCTTTGCGAAAAATATCATCGTCTTCATCAATCAATTCTTTAAAATCATTTAAAACTTGTTCATTTGCCTTTTGAATCAATTGATACTTTAAATCTTGATTGGAAATCTTTAAATCTGCTATTTCTTGTGCTTGTTGACGCAACATATCAGATATTTCTTCAAGAAATGGATTGTGATTTTCACTTTCAACTATTTCTATTAATTCATTTGCAGTCATTTGTCACTCGCTTTCTTTATAGGCAAACAAAGTAATTAATTCAACTCTGGTGTAATTTCCATAACATCCATCATCGAAACTAATTCTTGGACCGCCAGCAATAGATAAACTTTCAATAACCCCTTCAGATTCATCATCTATCAAAATGACTCGATCTCTTATCTTTGGTTCACGAGAAATAGATAATTGAGTAATTTGTTTTTTTAAATTATTAATTTCTTGTGCTTGTTCTTTAATTTTATTAACTGCTTTAATGTTTAAATCGGTAGAAGATGCTTGAATGCCTAATAAATCTTTTAACTTTTGTATTTCTTTTTCTTGCATTTCACATTTATTTTGCAATGAAATAATAAAACTTGGATTTTCTCTCAATAATTCATCTAATTCATTTGCAGTCATTTTTCATTCGCTTTCTTTAAAATAAATTTAGTCCATCCCCAAATATCAAAAACACTTCCCCCATCGGAAATAAATTTTTCCAACTCCTTAGCTATTTCTTCATCAGTTAATTTACGCATTGGATGGGTGTAAACAGGCATATAGCCATCTATTTCATGTTCATATATATTAAAAAAATAACCACAATCTGGTGAATATTCTTTTTTAATCCAAGCTACAGGCAACTGTTCGGAATTTTCGATTGGTTCACTTTCTTCTTCTGGTGGTTTAGGTAACGGCATCCAATGGGTAACATCCATTATTCGAAGCGGTGGCACAGCATGGAACCATGTCGTTCCCAAGTAAAATGCAAAATATATCTTTGGCACATTGATGCCCCTAGAAACTCGTAAATCGTAGGCTAAGACCACGTTGCTATTATCAGGCAGCCTATCATTAACACTAATCCATTTGTTCATTTTTCTAACCTCACTTTACCCATGTATTCCCAATCTATAAGATTAATTATTTTTTTTGAAATAAATCTCATAACTCCATTTTTAGTATCGTTATAGGCATAAAGGTATTGAACATCAAAAGTATCTTCATCGTAATATTCTTTTGTCTCTGGTTCTGCCTTAATTCTTGCATCGTCACAATAATCAAATGAACCCAATCTTGTAATTTCATACCATTCTTTAGTTTGGAAATTCCATCCCTCACATTGTTTACCATCAAGAAATGCTCTAATAACCTCTGCGTGTTTATGCTTCATTTTTAGTTCCTTCATTTTCATCTAACCAATCAAGGTATTTACCAATAATTACACTACTTGATGGTGATTTATTTTTAATCAACAAATCAACCAAATAAGACTTTTGTCGATTTATCTTCTCAGAAAATTTAATTGCCTGGTCAAGCTGATCTTGATACTTTTTTAGTATTTCATCCATTTATTTCTCCTCTGGTGGGTTTGGTAATGGCATCCAATGGGTGACAGTGTGTAACTCACCTCGATCACTGAACCATTTGCCATTCATTAAAAATCCAATATCAATTTGGAATTTGTCATCGCTAAAAACAATTACATCTTCAGCAATCTTTGGCAGCCGATCGTCAATGCTGGTCCATTCACTTAAAGTTAATTGAATCATTTCTTTCTAGCCTCCATCATTGCATCAGCCCAAACATAAGACCATCTAACTTTATGGTCTAGCCAATTTTCTGTTTTAGTAGTATTTGTTGGTGTGTACCTTTTTTCCCCATTTAAATAAGATGTCGCAATAATAGTTTCTGACCACTCTTTTTTAGGAAAAAGTAATGGTACTTCTGGTGCATGAGCAGCAAAAAAATCTCTTAAATCCATACCTTCTTGACCCCAAGCACCTTCTTGGTTTTTAGTTGTTACTGGAAATGCTTTCATATATTTTGCTCCATTAATGTTCATTTTTTACATACCCAAAGAAATCATCCAGCTGATAACCTTTTCTCCGGAGTGCCACTTGCAGCTTAATTAATGCTCTTTTATAGCATTCAAAAACAGCACTTTCATTTTCTCCAAGCTCTTGTGCAATCATTGGAAAAGTTGCAACTGTATCTAAATTAAGTTTTTCAATAGTTTTCATTTACATCCTTAAACTTAACATTAAGGTCGTATAACGCATCTTGGATTAAATCCAATTTCTGCTGTGGTTTTAATGCATCAAAAGTGGGTGGGAACTCAACTACCCATCCTAAATAATCTTTTTGTACTACTTTAAGATTGATTACCATTTAATTGCTCCTTAATTATTTCATCTGTTAAATTATTTAATATTTCTCGCACTACATCAATGGATTCTAGGTCTGGTTCATTCTTGAATGACACTAGGCAATCTTTACCAAAGATTGAAACTTGGTAATCATCCATGAATGGCCTCGACAGTTACAACAATCTTTCCACCTTTCATTACTGGCTTTCTTAAAATGCTCAGCTCATCAATCTGCGAATCATCATCCCAAACACCAGCAGCAGTCAATGAATCCAAAATTGCTTTAAATCTGTTGTCGAGATCATCTTTTCTTTTGGTAGCCGGCCAATAATCAATATGAACTCTTACTGGCTGAATACCAAATTTAATAGGATAAAACTGAGAAACGATGTTACATACAGTCTTTTTATATTCTTTGCCCTTGGTGCTGATGTGCATATGGTGACCAGAACGTCTGTAATAGACATTGTTGCTAAGCGGTACTGGGAATGACATAAAGGAGATCATCATTTTTTCATTGCTTTCATGGCTTGAGCTTCTTTTTTCATTTTGGCTTTCTTTTCTTTATCGGCCTTACTGTCCATTTTTACTTTGGCAGTCTTAAAATCTGAATCATCAATATCAAAAATGGTCCATTCTTTAGGAAATAAATTAACTGCTGGGGGACTATATTTATAATCCTCCAGCAACCAATCAAGAGTTACCTCAGAATGGGAGATCGCCATCTTGAGCCGGTGTTTCAGCAAAATCTGCATTTGCAGAACCTTGAACTCCAAAGTCCTCCGCAGCAGTGGTTTTACCACCACCTAATGCTTCTCCATCAGCTACCTTTTGGAGATTGTTTAGGTAAAAGGTAACTCCTTTGGCCATATTGGAATCATAGGCTGATGCCATAATGGAGGCTCTGCAATAGTCACCAGACACAAATTCTGTGCTATTGATGATCTCTTTGCCTTTCAAATCAATTACTCCAGGCTTCTCTGTAGATTTACAACGCAGATAGAAGTGGCCATGATATTCCTCACTGTGTGGAGTGCCATCTTGCTTATTGCCATCACCATCTTTCAATGGATTCTTAAGTCCTTTAACCTTGGACAAATCTCCAAACTTCTTTTCTAAGGCTGCTTTCATGGCTGCCTTGATTTTGGTGATGCCATCGACATCAGTCTTTGGAATCAACAACTCTACTGAGTAAGACATTTTGCCATCAAGGCCTTCTCTTGGAGTATGCCAGGCTAAATAGGATGCACGAACTTTATTGGTAACTACTTTCATTTTTCACTCTTTTCACAAAATTGGAGCATTTTATCCAGATGCTCCGGACTGGTACTAATTAATAATTGGTAAACCAAACTGCTAGGCCATAACCTAATGCAATGCCGAAAACTATTACGATGAAGTAATCAATTAATGGTGTTTTCATTTTTCCCTCACTAATAAGGCAAACAATAAAGTAAATGCAATCGTTTGCGTTGGATATTTGACAATTAAAAAAGCTGAAAAGATTAAGAAGGCAATTGCAACTGCAAGCAAAATGACCAAAACAATGTATTCAAATATTTTTTTTAAGATGTTCATTTGATTACCTCGGCTAATTTAAGTTCGCCAGTTTCGCCATCGTAAGTCAATTTTATGTTGTCAAAACTATTTGTTAATTTATGCAAACCAAAAATATTTGATTTAGATACATATCCAAATAAAACAATATCAGGCTTTGGTTCTGGTTTAATGCGATATTCTTCATCGTCATACCAACCAGGACATTCAGAATCTATCCAAGTTATTTTAGATATTCGTCTTTCAATCTTTGCACCATCAGCCCAAGCTTTAATTAATTCTGCGTGTATGTGTTTCATTTCTTTTCCTTTTCTCTAATTAAATTTAACTGCATGAAATAACTTTAAACTACTTTTAATAACAAAACAATACTTTTTTAATAAATATTTTGTAATTATTTAAAATTAAATGCTAAACTGTAATTTCTTAAGAAAGGAATTACATGAAACAACCTAGAAATTTTAATAAATTATTGTTGGAGTTTGGAACTGCCAAAGCTGTTGCCATCGATTTGGATGTATCGGTGCAATCAGTCTATATGTGGGCCAAGCTAGACCGAGTGCCTACTCGTTATTTAAAGAGGATTGAAGAATTAACTGAAGGCAGAATCAAGCCGGCTGATCTTAGACCGGATTTATTACCAAATTTTAACAACCCAAAACTTTACATGAACCCTATTAACCAAATCGAACAGGAAGACGAATAATCATGGCATACCACTCACCACTCTCAGCAAGTTCTTTACCTCGCATTGCACTCTGCCCAGCCTCATATCGCATGAGCATTGGCATCCCCAATAAATCCAATCCAGCAGCAGAACGTGGGACTCGGATTCACGAAATGGCTGAATTACTTGGAAAAGGCGAAGAAGTTATTACAGAAGATCAAGAAGGTTTAGAATGGGCCAATGCTTACCTTAATTATATTAGTGATTTTGTGTGTGGACATTATGAACTTGAAACAAACTTAACAGAGGCATTAATGACTGTTCATCCTCTTTTGGGTGGAACTGCTGATGCTATTATTGTCAACGATAATGAATTACACATTGTTGATCTAAAGACCGGCAGAGGGGTTGTAAAGACCAATTCTATTCAACTAAAAACCTATGCTTTAGGTGCTTGGATTTTACATGGTCAGCCAAATGTAACTATTTATTGCCACATCTTTCAACCGCATTATGCCCAGCAACTACCGGCTCAATATAGTTATGATGACATGGTGGCATTTGAAATTGAATTAAAAGCACTTGCAGAAAAGGCTGAAGATCCATTCCAAGATCCAACTCCATCCTATACAGCTTGTAAATATTGCAATGGTAAAACAGTTTGCCCATCCATCAAAGATAAAGCAATTGAAGTGGCTAAACAGGAATTTAAGCCATCAGAGCATTTAGCAGATTTGCCTGAATTGCTTGATACTGCTGAAATGTTAGAAGGTTGGATTGACGCAGTCAGAGAGGCAGCCAAAGACATAATGAATACTGGTGGCTTTGTAGCTGGATGGTCAATGGCCAAAGGCAGAAAGATGCAGAAGATTAAAGATGCACAGGCAGTCGTTGAACTATTTAATAATAATCCAGCCATCTTTGAGCTTAAATCAATTACTCAACTCAAGAAGTCTGGCTTTGATGTGCCGGCTGATCTGATTGATGAATCCTTATCTGCACCATCATTAAAGAGGTCTAAATGAGCGTAAAAGTCGATTGGCAAGATCATCAATTGGCATTGCTGAAAGAGTATTATCCGCATGAAACTGCTGCTCAGGTGGCGGTTTTATGCAATAAGAATGTGATGCAAATCTATCGCAAGGCAAAATTATTGGGACTAAAGAAATCTGAAGAATTTAATAAATCAGACAAAAGTGGCCGAGTCCAATTAGGTAAAATGTCAGAAGCAATGAAGGCAACCCAATTTAAGCCTGGTCAAAAGTCATGGAACAAAGGTAGGAAAGGGTTTCCATCTTTAAGTCCGAATAGCGTTTTTAAAAAAGGATCAATGCCAATGAATACTTTACCGATCGGTAGTTATCGCATTGTAGTTGATAGCAAAACCGCAAGAAAGACATTGGAATTAAAGGTGAGTGATCAGCCTGGACCAGCAAAGAATCGCTGGAAGTCGGTGCATCGATTGGTTTGGGAACAGGCTTATGGTCCAATACCTGAGAAGATGGTCATTCGTTTTAAAGTCAATCCTCCACCGCTTGATCCAGAGCTAATTACTGTGGATATTTTAGAAATGGTTTCATTAGCTGAAAATCGAGTTAAAAATTCACTTTGGGAGATGATGCCAAAGGAATTGGCTCAAGTATCGCAGCTGCGTGGAGTATTGAATAGAAAAATTAATAGCACAAGGAAAAATCATGGAAAATAATACAATAAAAGAACTTAGATCTCATTTATTTGATGCCCTAAGAGGCCTTAAAGACGGCAGCATGAAGATTGAAACTGCACAGGCCATGTCAGATGTTAGTCAAACCATTATCAACTCAGCCAAGATGGAGGTCGACTATATTAAGGCTACTGGCAATACATCTCAAGCAATTTCATTTGTGGATGTGCAAGAAGATGATCCAGTAGAGAGAATTGTGGATAATTTACCGAATGGGATAACGAGTATTGTCCGCCACCGGATTAAATAGTGATAAACTAAATCCTTAAAGTAAAAAGCCATCACTCTCAATGATGGCTTTCTTTTCCTAAACTTTACTTCTCACACCTAATATGAATAATAACATAAATCTACAGCAAAAACCATCGATAACTGTTGATGGATATACCTATTACCTACCTAATCCAGATAGAATCCCACAGGTTTTAAAGGATATTCCAAGGTGGGTGACATGGAAGGCAGTCGCGAATAATGGCGATAAACCTCGGAAGGTTCTTTATGATCCAAACTTATTAGATCAGTATGGTAAGTCCAATGATCCGGATACCTGGTCATCTTTTGAGAAGGCATTAACCTCATTCGAGGAAGGCGATCGAGCTGGCATTGGTTTTGTTCTTAATAATGATGGCCTAGTCGGTGTGGACCTTGATAACTGCGTAGATGAGAAAGGAACAATCTCACCAGAGGCAATCGACTTTCTTAAAAAGCTCCAGCCAAGTTACTGTGAGTATTCTCCAAGTCGCAAAGGTCTAAGGGCATTGGGATACGCAGAACCGCTCACAAAGGGCATCAATGGCTCATTTAATACCCTCCAAGTGGAGATGTACTCTACCGGCAGATATTTAACTATTACTGGCGATGTGATCAAGGATAAAGGGATTCAGAAGATGCCGAACTTTAATAGTTTGGCCAATCAGATTAGTCCTCAAAAGGTGGTGGCAATTATTCCAGCACCGAATAGTGATCAAGAGTTTTATGTAGATACAAACCGAAATAACTATTTATTTAAGTTTGCATCGAAGGCAAGAAATGTTATTTCTAGCGAATATATATTACTACAGGCCATTTTGGAGGAGAATAATCGAGTATGTAAGCCACCACTTACAGAACATGAGATTAGGGCTACCATCTTAAAGACAGTATCCAATTATGAATTTACTCCAGAGATTTCATTACCGAATCAAGACTTTCAAGTAAATAGCGATGGCGAAGTAATCCAAGATATTGATTGCCTGCAATTTGATATTACTAATTTAGAAATAACGAAAAAAGGGCAGATTACCAATACAAACGACAATTTGTATGCTGCCTTAAATCAATTGAAACTCAAATACGATGAGTTTACCCAGCAAATCATGCTCTACGACAAAAACGATTTTAGGGCGATTCGTGAAACGGACTTTTTTAGTCTATCAATGCAATTAGAACGACATGGCTTTGCAACTCCATCCAAGTCGAATTTAATGGATTGTGTATATAAAGTGGCTCACGATCAGCGATTTGATTCAGCGATTGAATGGGGTAATTCCCTCAAATGGGATGGCATTAAACGTATTGATCATTTATTTAGTACTTATTTTGGTGTCGAATCCTCAGCCAGAGAGATGGCTTATTCTCAATATTTTGCGACTGCAATGGCCGGCAGATTACTTGAGCCTGGCATTAAAGTGGACATGGCCATTGTTTTAATTGGTAAAGAAGGTATGAGGAAGTCATCAGCAGTTAATGCTTTAGCTCCGATACCAGATACCTATGCAGAACTGAATTTTCACGATATTGATAACAAAGACAGCAAAATGCTACTGAATGGCAAACTTATTGGCGAATTGGCAGAACTGCAAGGATTAAGGTCCAAAGAGGCAAATATGATCAAGGCATGGGTAGTAAGGCAAGTTGAGGAATATCGGCCCCCATTCGCTAAATTAAATGTTCGCATCCCCAGACGATGTGCATTTATTGGCACAACCAATGATGATGAATTTCTCAGCGTTGGTGAAAATAATCGTAGGTGGCTGCCACTTGATGTAGTCAATCAAGCGGATATTGAGGCACTCATTGCCGATAGAACACAGATTTGGGCAGAGGCAATTCATACTTTTAAAGAGTCTGGAGTGCTGTTTAGGGATGCAGAAACGTATCAAAAAGAAGTAAACGACACCTACTCAGTCATTGATGAATCGCTCCAAGATAAGATTGAAGAGTATATTAAATTGAATTATCAGCAGTCATATAAAGTGTCTGAAATCTGCATGGGCATCCAAAGTAATCCATTTAATGCACCGACAAAAGGGGAACAAATGACAGTAGCAAGAATGCTTAAACATCTTGGATTTGAGAAAAAACGCATTGGAACGACGAGAACTGTGGTGTGGCAAAAGCCTAAAAAGTGACACACCTATCAAAGGTGTGTCTTTTTTTAAACAAAATTAAGACACACCTCAATAAAAAATGACATACCTCAATGACACACCTTTTTAAAAAAAATTATTTTATGAATCAATACCTTGACATACCTGACATACCTTTTTTAATATTTATTATTATTTATATAAATATAGGTATTTATAGGTATATATACATATTTGGCACTATATAAGGAAATGGTAGGTGTGGTATACCTAGTGTGTCACATCTAAAAATCACTTAAAACGGAGAGGAAAATGGATGATCGAGTTTATTGCAAAAATTGTGTGTCAATGCCGAATGAGTTGGCCAATGGTGAATACAAAACTTGGAAAGGGCAATGCAAAGCTGGTGATCCTTGGTGGACTCCAGATTTAAAAAATCGATGCACCAAGTATCAAGAAAAAAAAGTTGTTGTTGAAGAAATATTTTGGGATTAAATTTTGTTTCCCACAAAATAAAAGTTTTGTTATAAAATGAGTCATCTCATGGTGAGATTTCTTTGCAAAGGAAAATTAAAAATGAATTATGGTAAACCAGCATCAGGCGAGAAAATGCCTAAAGGCGTAGTATCTAGCGACAAAACAGGCATGAAAAAAGGATCAGAGTCTGGTCCAAATAGTTTAAAAGGCACTAAAGGCGAATCAGGTGAAATGATTCCTAAAGGTGCAACTGCAAGTGATATGTCTGGCGAGCGTAAAGCTAAACTTGTTGGCGGTGTTGCAATGGGCAAGGCTGATGGCATTGGTATGAGAGATGCAAGTCACATGGGTAAAAACGATGGTATGTTAGGCGAAATGAAGGGCGGCAGCTCTGAAAAAGTCGTTTATGACCATAAACGCATGGTTCATCCACAAGATTAATAAAACAAAACCCCTAATACTTTGTCGAGTGTTAGGGGTTTCTAACATCAAATAGGATAATTATTTAATGTCTGAAAATCATTTTAAAAGTAACTGCGGAAACTGTAAACATTTCAGCGAACCCAATAATATTTTAGGTTCATGTCGCAGATACCCTACTTATCAAAACAGGCATTCTACAGATATCTGTGGTGAATATGCCCAAAGTTCAACATTTGGAGCATTGGACAACATTGTTCAAGAAATAACCAAAGAATCCATTCAAGCTGAAGTGGCTGCAATGAAACCCAAAGCAGGAAGGCCTAAAAGAAATGTTGCTTAAACCTTTACACGATAAAATTGTAGTCAAACCCATTGAACGAGTTAAATCGTCTTTGATTCATGTGATTATGGATGAGAAAGACAACATGGGAACTGTAATCGCAGTCGGACCAGGCAAGAAATTACCTAATGGCAGACGTGAAGAAATGCCGGTTTTAGTCGGCTCATTTGTCAGATTTGGCACAATGGGCAAAGACGAATATTTAAAATACACAGAATACTTTGAAAATAATGAGCGTTATCTGGTCATGTCATGGTCGGATATTTGCTTTGAACAGGAGGCAGCGTGATGATTAAATCATCTGAAATGTCGTTTAAATATAAGCGTTTATTATTTATAAGTAAAATATTGGATAAATTACTAGAACATTTTGAAATTGAAATTTATGAAGAAGAAAGTCGTTTAAGAAATAAAATTTATAAAAATTCAAGATTACATAAAAAGGCTTCAAGTATTGTTACTAAAGGAGAAATAAATGCCATTAATTAAATCTAAATCAGAAAAAGCTGTGCCTAAAAACATCAAAAAAGAGATAGAAGCAGGTAAACCACAGAAACAAGCAGTAGCAATAGCACTTAATGTACAACGTGAAGCAAAGAAAGGTAAAAAGAAATGAAAATAGAATTTCACATCGATCAAATTAACGAAATGATGAAGTATTTAGATGAAGTACCTCATAAGTATGCGAGAGGACTCATTGAATACATTCAAGCTCATGTAAATAAACAAATAACACCGAAGCCTCCACAACCTCAAAATGTTGAGGAAAAACAAGATTCTACAATAGATGGAATTACAATTAATTTTGTTCCGGCTGAAGAACCAGTAGCGTAAATATATAATTTTATTAATCAATTACTTAACTTTTGATACAAATGGCAGAACGTGGCGCACCTGAAGGCAATAAAAATTCTGTGAAAGGAAAACTCTTTCATGGAGAATTGCGTAAAATTTTAGTGCAAGATGATCAGCGTAAATTGCGTAAAATTGCAGAAAATTTAGTTAAGGCTGCCGAGGAATCAGAGGCATGGGCAATTAAAGAGATAATGGATCGCATGGATGGTAAGGCCATTCAGTCCACAGATATTACGACTGATGGCCAAGTAGTTAACAGTATTCATGTTGCATTTGTAAAGCCAAATGAGTGAAGTTGATGGAGCAATAGCCAAGGCTGAATTCCCATTTAAGATGTCGACCTTGTTCGACAAATCACGTTACAAGGTTTACTGGGGTGGTCGAGGTGCAGGCAAATCTCATTCAGTAGCTAAAGCATTATTAATTTTAGGTGCTAAGTCACCGATTCGCATCTTATGTGCCAGGGAATACATGACATCGATGCGTGATTCGGTGCATAAATTATTAAGTGATCAGATAGAATTATTGGGATTAGAATCCTTTTATGAAATTCTACAATCCAATATCAAGGGCAAGAATGGCACAGAATTTAGTTTTGTCGGCCTTAAAAACAATACTGCTAATATCAAATCATATGAAGGTGTGGATTATTGTTGGATAGAGGAAGCACAGTCTGTTACCAAATCCTCATGGAATATTCTCATTCCAACCATCCGAAAAGAAAACTCTGAGATATGGGTGACATTCAACCCAGAACTTGAAACCGATGAAACTTTTCAGCGTTTTGTGCAACATCCACCTGAGAACGCAATTATTCAAAAGATTAACTGGTCAGATAATCCTTGGTTTCCGGAAACTTTGAACCTTGAGCGCATCTCACTCAAGAATCGTGATCCTGAATCCTACAATACAGTTTGGGAAGGAATGTGCCGAGTTACTGTTGATGGTGCTATTTTTGCCAAGGAGATGCAACAGGCTGAGATGGATAACCGAATCACTAGAGTGCCATACGATGCCATTAAGCCAGTTCATGCAGTCTTTGATTTGGGCTGGGCTGACCATACTGCGATATGGTTTGTGCAGTTTATTGGGTTAGAAATCCGATTAATTCGATATATGCAGGCCAATCAACAGACGATTAGTTGGTATTTGGCTGAGATGCAAAAGTTTGGTTATCACTTTGATACGCTGTGGCTGCCACATGATGCAGCTGCTAAATCATTAGGATCAGGGCGATCGATCGAGGAGATTGTGCGTAGTGCTGGATATAAAGTGCAGATACTGCCAAGAGTGCCGGTGACTGATTCCATTAATGCAGCCAGAACTATTTTTAATAAATGCGTGTTTGATCGTGAGAACTGTGGCGATGGCCTGCAATGTCTAAGGCATTATCGGTATGATGTTGATGAGAGTGGCGCATGGTCACAGAAACCATTGCATGACCAATATTCCCATGGTGCTGATGCATTTAGGATGCTAGGTCTTTTAGTTAATGAGCCAAAGAAAACAGTAAAAAGACCAGTTAATATTGAACGTGGCTCATGGATGAGTTAAAATTGCAAAAATTACAAGGGTAAATTATGGCCGAAGAAATCATAGAGCAAGATGACAGAATCTATCAAGCGATGGAATTTTTACGTCAGGTGAATGATGTAGATTCAAATAATCGTGCTGAAGCTCTTGATGATGTGCGTTTCTCTAATGGTGATCAATGGCCTGTTGACGTGCAAAACAGTCGTTTACTTGAAGCCAGACCATGTCTAACCATTAATAAAGTCGATGCGTATTGCCGACAGATTGTCAATCAAATTCGTGAACAAAGACCTAGAATTAAAGCTCATGGCATGAATACTCAAACGGATGAAAAGCAGGCACAAATCATTACTGGGATGTGCCGACACATTGAATTACAGTCCGATGCCGACCAGGCTTATATTAATGCAGTCGATTATGCGGTTCGCATGGGCTGGGGATATATCCGAGTCCATACCGATTATGTGAAGGATGATAGTTTTGACCAAGAGATTTATATTCGACCAATTGAAAATCCTTTTACTGTGTATTTTGATCCCAATTCCATCATGGCTGATGGATCTGATGCCGAGCGCTGCCTTATCACTACCTTAATGAGTAAAAAGGCATTTAGTGCCATGTACCCTGATGCTGAAGTAGATCAAGGGTTTGTCAGTCGAGGGACTGGCGATGTCATTGGCGATTGGGTGCAAAAGGAAGAAATCAGAATTGCCGAATATTGGTATTCAGTCAGAGAATCTGTAGAGTTAATGCAGTTATCAGATGGCTCAAGCATCTACGCTGATGAAGTTGATAAAAAGTTAATGGAAAAATTAGGCGTTGAAGTTATTAATAGAAGGCCTACAGTTCGTAAAAAGATTAAATGGGCTAAAGTAACTGCCATGCAAGTGTTAGAAGAAGGCGATTGGGCAGGTCGTTATTTGCCGATTATTCCTGTTTATGGTCAAAGCACCATTGTCCAAGGTAAACATAAGCGTTTTGGCTTAGTTAGAATGGCTAAAGATCCGCAAAGGATGTATAACTATTGGTCAACTGCTCTGACTGAAACTGTCGCACTTGCACCTAAAGCAAAATGGATATTGGCTGAAGGACAGGATGAAGGGCATGAGCAAGAATGGGCTGATGCCAACAATGCAAGTAAGCCATATCTGCGTTATAAACAAACTGACATCGATGGCAGACCAGCTCCACCACCAGTAAGACAATCACCTGAACAACCTCCTACTGGAGTAATGGCTGCAATGCAGTCAATGAATTTAGATTTA